>JAABUN010000068.1_pt1 | contig 226656 bp, 205 predicted proteins | sample 5559311 | NCBI WGS metagenome assembly JAABUN01 (sample SAMN10711877, study PRJNA513370) | rock metagenome | isolation source: Antarctica rocks | place: Antarctica: Victoria Land, Siegfried Peak sud | reverse complement strand
CAAGACAGTGGAAGAGCCGGGCAGACCGGCAGGTCCTCGCTGCCCACGCCCAGGCACCGACCCAGCCAGCTCAACGTCTCCGCAAAAACACCCTCAGCCGACGCTCACCGGTGGATCCGGGCTGAGGCAACCGCGCAGACGCGGAGCTCTGATATGGGCGCGGACATGCCGCCCCGCGTTCCGCCGCCGGCTCGATACCAGCCGTTCGGAGCCGAGGCCGGAACGTTCGGCCATAGATCGCCACGATGGCAGCGCTTGTTTGACAAGTGGCCAGGCGAGTCTTATGGTCAAAATACGATACGCTGAGTAGTCGAATAGCTACTCACAGTTGTAAAACGACGCAACACTAGCTCGGATCTGGGCGATTCGCAGCGACTGCGGCCTTCGACGGCCGGCGCGCCGAAGCCGAGATTCTCGAGCTGACTGCTCTGGCCGAGACCATCCGGGCCCGGTGGCTCGCCGTTGAGGTCGCTCCCGGCCGCCGGACACGTCAACAGCCGCACGAAGGCACGGAACGACTCATCACCAGGTGCAGCGGACTGCCCGCGGCTTCAGCAACAAGCACCAACTATCGAAGGGCACGAAATGAAGCTCCCCAGGTCCGTGGCGGGCATGAGATGCCTGCGTCTCGGCGCCGCGACGGTTGCGACCATGCTCATGCTCTTCTCAGCGGGGATGCTGGTAGTCCTCGGGGGCAGCGCCCTGCCGACGGCGTCAGCCTTCCCGTCCCCGCTATCGGTGGGGTTGGGGACGGCTTCGTCCTTCGCGGTGCTGGGAGGCCAGACGGTCACCAACACCGGTCCCTCGATCATCTCTGGGGACCTGGGGGTCAGCCCGGGCACCGCGATCACCGGCTTTCCACCAGGAGTGCTGCTGCCCCCAGGAGAACAGCACAGTGCTGACGAAGTCGCGCAGCAGGCCCAGTCCGATCTGACCATCGCGTACAACGATGCGGCCGGGCGGACTCCGGACGAAACGGGGGTGAGCGACCTCACCGGGCGGACCCTGGCCCCTGGTGTGTACAAGGCGGACTCCGAGATGAGTCTGGATGATAATGGGACGGTCACCCTGGACGGGGAAGGCAATCCCGACTCTGTATTCATCTTCCAGGCCGGCTCCACCCTGATCACCGGTACGAACAGCACGGTCGCTCTGATCAACGGGGCTCAAGCGTGCAACGTGTTCTGGCAGGTCGGCAGCTCCGCCACCCTCAAGACCAACACCACCTTCCAGGGCAACATCTTGGCGCTGACCAGCGCCACGCTGCAGACGGGAACCACCGTGGAGGAAGGACGGGTACTGGCCCAGGAGGGCTCCGTCACGCTGGACACGAACACCATCACGAAGGCGACGTGCGCAGCACCGCCCACCACCACACCGCCGCCCACCACCACACCGCCGCCCACCACCACACCGCCGCCCACCACCACACCGCCGCCCACCACCACACCGCCGCCCACCACCACACCGCCGCCCACCACCACACCGCCGCCCAACGGTCCGCCCAACGAAGGCCCGCCCAACGAAGGCCCGCCCAACGAAGGCCCGCCCAACGAAGGCCCGCCCAACGAAGGCCCGCCCAACGAAGGCCCACCCAACGGGAGCCCGCCCAACGGGAGCCCGCCCAACGGGGACACCCCACCCAACGGGGACACCCCACCCAACGGGAGCCCGCCCAACGGGGACACCCCACCCAACGGGGACACCCCACCCAACGGGAGCCCGCCCAACGGGGACACCCCACCCAACGGGGACACTCCGCCCCACGGGGACACTCCGCCCCACGGGAGCCCGCCGGACACCACACCGCCCAACCAGGTGACGCAGATCCCGAAGGGCCCGGCACAGACCGGCGACGGCGGCTCGGTGAGTAGCACGGACACCACGATGGCCGCGACCGGTGGACTGTTCTTGCTGGCCTCCGGTGGCGCGCTCATCCTGTGGCGCCGCGAAGCCTCTCGGAGGTGACCGCGTCGTGACTGGTCACCTCAGCGGCGACCGCCGCGGCCTTGCAGCCGCGGCGGTCGCCGTCGTCTGCGCGGTGGTAGGGGTGGCGTGCCTGGCATTCGCGCTGCCCGGCGGAAGCGAGCCGGCCCAGCCCACGGCGGCGCAGTGGGGCACGATTCCGTCCGTCGTCTCATCGTCGCCGACGGCGGCTCAGTCGGTACAGCCACGTGAGCCGGTCCTCGAATCGCCGACGGTGCCATCAGCTCCGGCCCCGTCGTCTGCCCCGGCCACGCCGCAGGGCAGGCCGTCGACGGCGCCTGAGTCGGTGCAGCCACGTGAGCCGGTCCTCGAATCGCCGACGGTGCCATCAGCTCCGGCCCCGTCGTCTGCCCCGGCCACGCCGCAGGGCAGGCCGCAGGGCAGGCCGTCGACGGCGCCTGAGTCGGTGCAGCCACGTGAGCCGGTCCTCGACCGATCGGTCCCTGTCCGTCTGGACATCCCGTCGGTGTCGATCCACACCAGCCTGCTGGATCTCGGACTCAACGCGGACGGCACGCTGCAGGTGCCGTGGAAGCCACTGCTGGCCGGCTGGTTCACCTACTCGCCCACCCCGGGTGAAGTCGGGCCATCGGTCATCGCCGGTCACGTCGACTCCTGGGAGACGGGGCCAGCCGTCTTCTACCGGCTGGGAGACCTCAGCCCCGGGGACCAGGTCGACGTCACCCGCAGCGACGGCACCGTCGCGACATTTGGGGTCGACGCCGTACGGGCATACGCCAAGGACGACTTCCCCACCCAGACCGTCTATGGCAACACCGACCGGGCTGGCCTCCGGCTCATCACCTGCGGCGACTGGAACAGCAGCCAGCAGGAGTACGACGGCAACGTCGTCGTCTTCGCCTCACTCGTTGGCGTCCGCAGCGCATGACTCCACAGATGGCAGCCAGCTCGGCTTGGCGTCACCAAGGAGGAGACTGCGACTCCGCGACGCACACCGGGGCATCCTCGACACCCCGCTCGTCCTCCATCCATCCGTCCGTCGCGTCGTAGCCGCACTGGTCCCGGCTCCTCGAGCTCCAGCGTGGAGCCGACACACGCGCCGGGAGAGGCGGACACGGCTGAGGCACGACTGAGGTGCGTTGGCTGATCTGAGGCGAGTAGCTGTGCTGATGGTCATGCCACCTCGGCCTCGGACGCGGCCCATCCCCTCCCAGCCGGCGCCGGTCTCACGATCAACGTGCCGCCACCCGCGTTCCACGCAACGCCGGGACAACCTCGTTACGCGCCGGTCCTGGCCGGCGGCTGGGGCCCCGCGGAGGCGGATGGGTCTGCCGCGCACACTTCGCCGGGCGTGATGTGATGAAGCCCCGGAAGGCTGACGTCGCGAGGAGGCGAGATGGGTCGCACGCGTCGACGGACGGTGTCGCTCACAGCAGTGCTGCTGATCCGGGAGACTGCCTCCCTTACCGGGCCAGCCGTTTCAACTACCCGAACGACGACCCCACGGCGCTCTTCCAGACGATCACCTATGCGTGCGGCCAGAACCGAGCGGCGCTGTTCGTCACGGACAACGAGGTCTCCACCGTGATCAGGCTCAACTTCCTCGCGCAAGAGACGCGCTAGATCGGACGCCGATCGACACGTGGGTCGTGCGCACGCTCTTGAAAACGCTCGCGGACGGGAAGGCCGCTGCCGGGGGGTACACGGAAAGCGTCATCCTGTTCCGCAAGAACGCGCCCGGTCATCCGTAGCAGCTCATCCGGCGGTCCATCCCCCTCCGATTGGCTTGTCAGACGATCACGTCGCTATAGCGACGTGATCGTCTGACAACTCCGAGAGGTCGGGAGTCAAGGCGTCGAGCGGTTGACCGCGCAGACGACCGCGCGCAGCGACGCGGTCACGATGTTGGGGTCGAGGCCGACGCCCCACCCGATCGTGTCGGCGATCTCGCACTCCACGTACGCCGCGGCAACCGCGTCGCCGCCCGAGGACAAGGCGTGCTCGGCGTAGTCGAGCACCCGTACGTCGTACCCGATCACCCCCAGGGCGTCGACGAACGCCGACAGTGGCCCGTTGCCCTCACCGCTCAACGTCCGCGACCTGCCGTCATGGGTCACGTCCACCTCGATCGCGTCGTGGCCGCCCGACGTGGACCAGTTTCGTACGGTGTCGAGGCGCAGCGGCCCGACGCCGGTGAGGTACTCGGCCGAGAATGCCCGCCAGATCTGCTCCGGCGACATCTCGCCGCCTGACGCGTCGGTGTGCACCTGGACGGCGCGGCTGAACTCGATCTGCAGCCGCCGGGGCAGGTCGAGCGCGTGCTCGGCCTTGAGGATGTAGGCGACCCCGCCCTTGCCGGACTGGCTGTTGACTCGGATCACCGCCTCGTACGTGCGACCGACGTCGTGCGGGTCGATCGGCAGGTACGGCGCCTCCCACGGGTGCTCGCTGACCGGGTGCCCAGCCGCGGCGGCCTCCCGGTCGAGCGCCTCGAGGCCCTTCTTGATCGCGTCCTGGTGCGACCCGGAGAACGCGGTGTAGACGAGGTCGCCGGCGTACGGGTGTCGAGGGTGCACCGGAAGCTGGGTGCAGTACTCGACGGTGCGGCGCACCTCGTCGATGTCGGAGAGGTCGACCTGGGGGTCGATCCCCTGGCTGAACAGGTTGAGGGCCAGCGTCACCAGGTCGACGTTGCCGGTGCGCTCGCCGTGGCCGAACAGGCACCCCTCGATGCGGTCGGCGCCAGCCATCAGCGCCAGCTCGGTGGCCGCGACCGCGGTGCCGCGGTCGTTGTGCGGGTGCAGCGAGATGCAGGCGTGCTCGCGGCCACGCAGGTGTCGGCCGAACCACTCGATCTGGTCGGCGTACACGTTGGGCGTCGACATCTCGACCGTGGCCGGCAGGTTGAGGATGATCTCGCGGTCGGGTCCGGGCTGCCAGACGTCCATCACCGCGTGGCAGACGTCCACGGCGAAGTCCAGCTCGGTGCCGGTGAAGATCTCGGGTGAGTACTGGTAGCCGACGTCGCAGGAGGGCAGGTACTCCTCGGCGTACTTGAGGACGGCCTCGGTGCCGCGGACCGCGATCGCGCGGCACTCGTCGCGGTCGACCCCGAACACGACCCGTCGAAACAGCGGCGCGGTCGCGTTGTACAGGTGCACCGTCGCGACGTCCGCGCCGACCAGCGACTGCACCGTGCGCTCGATGAGGTCCTCGCGGGCTTGGGTGAGAACGGAGATCGTCACGTCGTCGGGGATCGCGTCGTCCTCGACCAGGTGGCGTACGAAGGCGAAGTCGGTCTGCGACGCCGAGGGGAAACCGACCTCGATCTCCTTGTAGCCGAGCGTGACCAACAGGTCGAACATGCGGCGCTTGCGGGCCGGGGTCATCGGGTCGATCAGCGCCTGGTTGCCGTCGCGCAGGTCGGTGGACAACCAGCGCGGGGCTCGGTCGGTGACGCGGCTCGGCCACGTGCGATCCGGCAGGTCGATCGGGGGGAAGGCGCGGTAGCGAGCGATCGGCATGCCGCTGGGCTGCTGGGTGGTACGGGGCTTCGTCATGGGTCCTCGTCGGGCGACTGCGGGCGGTGGCCGGGCAGGTCGAACTCCGCGGCGAGGATCAGGCCGATGTGGCCTCGCCGCGGCAGCCGAGGAGGAGCCGCTGGTCAGTCATGACGAGATCAGCGTAGCGGACGGCTGGGGCGACACCGGACCGCCACGTGCGACGCAACCTGGTACGAAACCGGACGCGCGGACGTCCGCGCCCAGACGACCTCGGGGTCAGAACCCCAGGCGGCGCAGCTGGCGGGGGTCACGCTGCCAGTCGGCGGCGACTTTGACCCGCAGGTCGAGGTAGACCGGCGTACCGAGGATCGCCTCGATCTGGGCCCGGGCAGTGCTGCCGATCTGCTTCAGGCGGGCACCCTTGGCGCCGATGACGATCGGCTTCTGGCTGCTGCGCTCGACGAAGAGGCTCGCGTACACGTCGAGCAGCGGACGGTCCGCCGGGCGCCCGTCCCGCGGCCCCATCTCCTCCACCACGACGGCGATCGAGTGCGGCAGCTCGTCGCGCACACCCTCCAAGGCCGCCTCGCGAATCAGCTCGGCGACCAGCGTCTGCTCCGGCTCGTCGGACAGCTCGCCCTCGGGATAGAGCCTCGGTCCCGGCGGCAGCTGGGCGACCAGGAGGTCGGCAAGCAGGTCCACCTGGTGCCCGGTGTTCGCTGAGACCGGGACGATGTCGGCGAGGTCCAGGCCCACCGAGCCCGCGAGCGCGGCGATCGAGGCCAGGTGCACCATCAGCCGGTCGGCTCCGACCAGGTCGGTCTTGGTGGCGATCGCCACCGACGGCGGACGGCGCAGCTTGGCGACCTCGGAGAGCAGGTAGCGGTCGCCGGGGCCGACCTTCTGGTCCGCCGGCAGGCACACACCGACGACGTCGACCTCGGCCCAGGTGGTGCGTACGAGGTCGTTGAGCCGCTCGCCCAGCAGGGTACGAGGGCGGTGCAGGCCGGGGGTGTCGACGAGCACCAGCTGCGCGTCGGGCCGGTGCACGAGCCCGCGTACGACGTGCCGGGTGGTCTGCGGACGAGACGACGTGATCGTCACCTTGGCGCCGACCATGGCGTTGGTGAGAGTGGACTTGCCGACGTTGGGTCGGCCGACCAAGCACGCGAAGCCGGAGCGGAAGGCGCCGTCGTCGTCGCTTCCGCAGTCGTGGCTCACGGGTCGATCATCGCGCACCGACGGTCTCGGCCGGTCGGGTCGGCGCCCGGACGAGCACCAGCACGGCGGTCAGGACCAGTACCGCCCCGAGCGCCGAGACGGCGGTGAGCCGCTCGTCGAGCACGACGACGCCGAGCGCCGTGGCCACCACCGGCTCGGTCAACGCGAGGGTTGCCGCGGTGCCGGCAGCCACCGCCCGCAGCCCGGCGTTGAGCAGGTGGTACGCCGCGACGGTCGGCACCAGCGCGAGATAGACCGTCATCGCCACGCCGGAGGGGGTGACCAGCCACGTCCACGGCCCGGTGGCGAGCGCGGGTACGACCAGCAGGCCGGCGGCGAGCGAGAAGACGACCGTCAGGGCGGTGTCGAGGCGCAGGCCGTGCCGCTGCTGCGCCTGCGCGATGCCGGTGCCGGCGACGAGGTAGACGGCGTACGAGGCCGCCGCGCCGAACGCGAACACCAGCCCACCCAGGTCGGGGACCGGCCCGAAACCGACCAGCAGCACGAGACCGACCAGTGCGATGCCGGTGGCCGCGGCCCACCTGCGGTGGACCCGGCGCGACAGCGCGCCGGTGATCAGCGGCGTGGCCCCGATGGCCACGAGGGTGCCGACGGCGACGCCGGCCTGCGTCACAGCGGACAGGAAGCACCACTGGAAGGCGGCCTGCCCGACGGCCGCCGTCCACACCGCCGGGGTGCGCAGGGCACGACCGACACCGGCCGGTGCCCGACCCGGCCTCCGCGAGGCCAACCAGAGCGCGACGGCCGCGAACAGCACCGAGGCGAGGACGAGACGGGCCGCCGCGACCGGCAGCGCCGGGGCGTCCGGGCCGAGCGCGCGGGCGGTGCCGACCGTGCCGAAGAGTGCAGCACCGGCCACGACCAGCAACGCCCCGCGGGCCGCGTCGGCAGAGGTGGACGCCGTCGTCGCTGGATGGGTGGGTCGGGTCACGTGCTGGTCGTCGACCGCGCTGTGCCGGAGCTGTCGGCGAGCCACACCGCGACGCCGGCACCGCCGAGGTCGCGCACGACGTCGAGGTCGGTCGCCGCGAGCCGGTCGGCACCGGTGCACACGGCCGCCGCCTCGAGACCGCGGGCACCGCTGGAGACCGCCATCGCGACCGCGAGGGCGAGCGCCGACAGGCTCAAATTCGTCAGGGCGACCGACGCCGCGGCGTACGTGCGGCCGTCCAGGTCGCGCACCGCGGCGCCCTCCGGGGCTCGGGTACGGGCCCGGGAGGCACGGGCAAGGGTGAGGAGCTTGTCGTCCTCCGGGTCGGTCGGTTCCGGCATGGCCGTCAGCGTAGGCGGCCGGATGCACCTGTCACGCGGAGACGGCGCTGCCTGTTTCGGCGGTGGAACCGGCAGGACCGGGCTCGACGTGACGTACGAGGACAGTGCCGATCCGGTTGCGGCGCCCGATCGGCGACTCGGCCTGGAAGTGCAGCCCCTCGACCGTCACCTCGCTGCCGGCGATGGGCACCCGACCGAGGTGCTTGGCCATCAGCCCGCCGACGGAGTCGACGTCCTCGTCCTGCACCACGACCCCGACCACCTGCACCAGGTCGTCAACCGGGAAGCGGCTCGGAACGCGCACCGTGCCGTTGGGCAGCCGCTCGACCTGCTCGGCCTCCAGGTCGTACTCGTCGTGGATCTCGCCGACGATCTCCTCGAGCACGTCCTCGATCGTCACCATGCCGGCGGTGCCGCCGTACTCGTCGACGACGACGGCCACGTGCATGCGGGAGCTCTGCATCTCGCGCAGCACCGCGTCCACCGGCTTGGAGTCGGGTACGTACAGGCACGGCCGCATGATCGACTCCACCTGCTCGGTGGTGCCGGCTTCGCGGCGCTCGAACGTGCGCCGGGTGACGTCCTTGAGGTAGGCCATGCCCACGACGTCGTCGAGGCTCTCGCCGATCACCGGGATGCGGGAGTAGCCGCTGCGCAGCGCAAGCGACATCGCCTGCCGCAGCGTCTTGTGCCGCTCGATGTAGACCATCTCCGTACGCGGGACCATCACCTCACGCACGATGGTGTCGCCGAGCTCGAAGACCGAGTGGATCATCGCCCGCTCGCCGGACTCGATCAGCCGGTTCGCCACGGCGATGTCCACGAGCTCGCGCAGCTCGGCCTCGGAGTTGAACGGCCCCTCGCGGAATCCCTTGCCGGGGGTCAGGGCGTTGCCGAGCAGGATCAGCAGCGCAGGCAGCGGACCCAGCACGCGGGTGAGCGCCAGGACCGGCCCGGCGCTGCGCAGGGCGATGCCCTCGGCGTGCTGCTTGCCGAGCGTGCGCGGCCCGACGCCGATGAGCACGTACGACACCAGCACCATCGAACCGGCGGCGATCAGCACCCGCAGCCACGGCGGCTCGACGAGGTGGATGACGACCAGCGTCACCAGTACCACGGAAACGATCTCGGCGATCATCCGCAGCAGCAGCAACGTGTTGAGGTAGCGCGGTGGGTCCTCGGCGAGGGTCGCGAGCCGCGCGGCGCCCGGCCGGCCCCGGGCGACCACCTCGGCCGCTCGCGACTTGGAGAACGTCGACAGGGCCGCGTCGGCTCCTGCCAGCAGCGCGGCGAGCACCGTGAGGCCGGCCGCGGTGGCGAGCAGGACGAGGTCGGAGGAGGTCATCGGCCGGTGGCCTGCCAAGCGGCCAGCAGCTCGGCCTGGAGCCCGAACATCACCGCGTGCCCGGCCTGCTCGGCATGCTCGTGGCCGAGCAGGTGGAGGATCCCGTGCACGGTGAGCAGCCGGTGCTCGTCGCGCGAGGGCTGCCCGGCCTCGCCGGCCCGGCGGTCGGCCACCTGCGGGCACAGCGCCAGGTCGCCGAGGTAGCCGGGTCCGGCCGGAGCCTCGTCGGTGCCCGCCCGCAGCTCGTCCATCGGGAACGCCAGCACGTCGGTCGGGCCGTCAGCGCCCATCCAGGTGGTGTTGAGCGCGGACATGGCCTCCTCGTCGAGCAGGCGCAGCGTCATCTCGGTGTCGTCGTGCAGACGCAGGCGGGTGAGCACGTACGTCGACAGGGCCGCGAGGTCGTCCACGTCGACCAGGTCGCCACCCGACTCGTCGACGACGTCGACGATCACGCCTGCCTGCCGGGGCCGGTCCGTCGCGGGCCCGCCGGCGCCTCGGTCGACACGGTCGCCTCGTAGGTGTCGTACGCCGCGACGATGCGACCGACCAGCTTGTGGCGCACGACGTCGTGCGCGGTGAGGCGGATGAACGACACGTCGTCGACCTGGTCGAGGATCCCCTGCACCACCCGCAGGCCCGACCTCGTACCGGTGGGCAGGTCGACCTGGGTGACGTCGCCGGTGACGACCATCCGGGAGCCGAAGCCCAGGCGGGTCAAGAACATCTTCATCTGCTCCTGGGAGGTGTTCTGCGCCTCGTCCAGGACCACGAACGCGTCGTTGAGGGTCCGCCCGCGCATGTAGGCCAGCGGGGCCACCTCGATCGTGCCGGCGGTGAGCAGCTTGGGGATCAGCTCGGGGTCCAGCATGTCGTGCAGCGCGTCGTACAACGGCCGCAGGTAGGGGTCGATCTTCTCGCTCAGCGTGCCGGGCAGGTAGCCCAGGCGTTCGCCGGCCTCGACCGCTGGCCGGGTCAAGATGATCCGGTTGACCTCCTTGGCCTGCAGCGCCTGCACGGCCTTGGCCATCGCGAGGTAGGTCTTGCCGGTGCCGGCCGGCCCGATGCCGAACACGATCGTGTGCTTGTCGATCGCATCGACGTATCGCTTCTGGTTGAGCGTCTTGGGCCGGATCGTGCGGCCCCGGTTGGAGAGGATGTTGAGGCTGAGGACGTCCGCCGGACGCTCCTGGGTCTCGGTACGCAGCATGCCGATGGAGCGTTCGACGGTCTCCGCGGTGAGGCCCTGACCGTGCCGCACCATCGTGACGAGCTCGTCCAGCAGGCGTTCGACCAGCGCGGCTTCAGCGGGCGGACCGGTGACGGTGACGGCGTTGCCGCGGGAGTGGATGTCGGCGGCGAACTCGCGCTCGACGATCTTGAGGAACTCATCGCCCGGCCCGAGCAAGGACAGCATCGAGACGCTCGCCGGGATCGTGATCGTGTGCTGCGTGCTGGGTGTCGTGGTGGGTGTCGTCGTGGGTGTCGTCGTGGGTGTCGTCGTGGGTGTCGTGGTGGTTGACTTCGCGGTTGACTCGGCCATCGGCGCCCCTCGCGGGGGCTGTCCTCCTCAGCAAGTAGGGGTTGGTTGCCCGTCCATGGTACGGCCGCTGCGGTCCAGCGCGCTGCCGGTCGGCTCAGCCAGGTGGCCAGTCGAGCGGTCGGCCCGCCAGCACGTGCGCGTGGGCGTGGAACACGGTCTGTCCCGCGGCTTGCCCGGTGTTGAACACCAGCCGGTACGCGTCGCCGTACCCCTCCTGCTCGGCAACGGCCCGGGTCTGGCTGAGCAGCTCGGCGGCGACCGTCGGTGCGGCTGCGGCCAGCGCGGCTGCGGAGGGGTGGTGCGCCGTCGGGACGACGAGCACGTGCAGCGGTGCTTGCGGGTTGAGGTCGCAGAAGGCCAGCGTGTGTTCACTGCGGGCCACGATCTCGGCGGGCACCTCGCCGGCCACGATCGAGCAGAACAGGCAGCCGGCGTCACGCGCCCCGCCGGTGTGCGTCTCGGAGTTGGTCACCGCCCCATCCTGCTGCGGCCGGGCCCGGTCGCACCACCCCGGCGCTCGCTCCGGCTCCTCGCTGGACCAGGGTGGCCCCGGTCCAATAGGGCGGTACCAGGGTGGCCCCGGTCCAATCGGGCGGTACCGGGGTGGCCCCGGTCCATAGGGCGGTGGGGCGGGCCCGCCCAGTGGTGCCAACCGGGGGTGGACCCGCACCCAGTGGTGCCAACCGGGGGTGGACCCGCACCCAGTGGTGCCAGCCGGGGGTGGCAGAGGCTTATCGAGCCCCGGGTGGCACCAGTCGGCGGCCGGGGCTGCTTATCGAGCCCCCGGGTGGCACCAGTCGGCGCCGGGGCTGCTTATCGAACCCCAGGTGGCACCAGTCGGCGGCCAGGGCAGCCCCTCGAACCCCAGGTGGCACCAGTCAGCGGACTCGAGCGGCCAGGGCTGCCTCTCGAGCCCCGGGTGGCACCAGTCGGCGCGCAGTCTGGGCGACAAACCCCCTGCCGAGCGGGGCCGGGAAAACAGCGAGCGGCGGTAAACCACGACGACCGCCCGGGCGTCCTGAGAGTGTGACCACGACCGCGACGGCGACGCGACCAGGAGGCTCCGTGGCGAGATGGGGTGCCGACGAGGCGGTCACCCGGTTGTACGCCGAGCACTGGGTCGGCCTGGTCCGCCTCGCCAGCTTGCTGATGCGCGACCAGAGCCGGGCCGAGGAGGTCGTGCAGGACGCCTTCGTGGCCATGCACCGCAGCTGGGGCCGGCTTCGCGAGCCGGACCGGGCGCTCGCTTACCTGCGCCGCAGCGTCGTCAACGGCGCCCGCTCGGCACTGCGTCACCGGGCGGTGGTCGACCGGCACCGACCCGAGCCACCAGGCACGACGCAGAGCGCCGAGACCGTGGTGCTGGCCGGTCAGGAACGCAGCCGGTTGGCCGAGGCGCTGGCCGCCTTGCCACGTCGCCAGCGCGAGGTGCTGGTGCTGCGCTACTACGTCGACCTCTCCGAGGCCGACATCGCCGCGACCCTGGGGATCAGCCGGGGCGCGGTCAAGAGCCACAGCTCGCGCGGTGTCGACGCGCTGCGCACGTCCTGGGAGGCAGACGCATGACCGAGTTCGAGGACCGGCTGAGGGACGGGCTGCGAGCCGAGGGGTCGCGGGTGAAGCCCCCGGAGCGGCTCACGGCGATCCGGGGTCGCACGACCGACCGGTCGTCGGTGCGGCGTACCTGGTGGGTGCCGGCACTGTCCGGCGTCGCGGCGGTGGGACTCGTCGCCGGCGCGGTGGTCTTGGTGACGGGACTGCCGGACGACCGCGGCGGGACGACCCAGGCCGCTGGGTCGTCGCAGTCGCCGGGGACAGAGCCCACGACCTCCACGACGTCGTCCGCGGCGCGGCAGGTGACGGTGTGGGTCCTGCGGACCGAGGCGAACGGCACCCGCCAGGACCTCAGCCGGTACGGCGGGACGTCGCTGTACCCCGTGACGCGAATCGTGGACCCCGTCCCCGGCGACAAGCCCGGTGTGGACGCGGTCGAGGCGCTGTTGGCGTACGACCTTCCGGCCGACGGGGACGCGTTGAACATCTGGCACGAGGGCCTGGGACCCGACCAGCCGCTCGACGTCGACGTACGCTCCGTCGAGCACCAGGGCGGCGTCGTGACCGTCGACTTCGCCGGTGCGGTGGACGACCCGTGGCCGACGACCTTTGCGAGCTGGGCCGTCGACCCGGCGCTGTTCTCCCAGCAGCTGGTACGCACGGTCCAGGACGCCCTCGACACCACCGACCCCGTGCTCGTCACGCAGGACGGCCAGCCGGTCGACGCGGTCCTCACCGCGCCGGTGCAGCAGCCGATCCAAGCCGACGACGCCGACCTCGCGCACGTGTACGTCACCGCACCGTCCGACGACGCCACGGTCGTCGGGCCGCTGACGGTCACCGGTGAGTCCAACACCTTCGAGGGCACGGTGAACTGGCGGGTCCTGCAAGAAGGCGAGGTCGTCCGTGAGGACTACGCCATGGGCGGCAGCTACGGCGAGTGGAAGCCGTTCCGCTTCACCGTTGACCTACCACCCGGCTCGTACACCATCGAGGTGTTCGAGACCAGCGCCGAGGACGGTACGCGCCAGTACGTCACCACGATCCACGTGACGGTCGAGTAGTCACCTGCCTGGCTGCAGCCACCCGCATCGCCAAACGGTCGGCCGCGCTCAGGCCCAGCGGCCGGTGCGCGACAGCACGGCAGCGGCTGCGGCGACCCCCGCAGTGGACGTACGCAGCACGGTGGGCCCGAGCCGCGCAACCACCGCACCTGCCTGCGCGAATGCGGCCAGCTCGTCGGGCGCGACGCCACCCTCGGGTCCGACCACCAGCACCACGTCACCGGTCGCGGGCAGCGGCACCGACGCCAGGGCCGTGGCCGCCGACTCGTGCAGCACCAGGCCCAGCGCCGCTCCCCGCACCAGCGCGCACACGTCTACGGTGGTCGCCAGGGGGCGTACGTCGGGGAACCGGGCGCGCCGCGACTGCTTGGCCGCCTCGCTGGCGGTCGACCGCCAGCGCGCCAGCCCGCGGTCGGCCCGGTCCCCGCGCCACACGGCGACGCTGCGAGACGCGGCCCACGGCACGATCACGTCGGCCCCGACCTCGGTCAGCATCTGCACTGCCAGCTCGGAGCGATCTCCCTTGGCCAGGGCCTGCACCACGGCCAGGCGCGGTGAGCTCGTCGGCTCGGTCTGCGTCGATGCCACGAGGACGTCGAGGCCGGTCCGGTCGGCCCCCACCACCGAGCCGACTACTCGCCGACCCCGACCGTCGACCAGCTCGACCTCCGCACCGGTGCGGACCCTGCGTACGACCGAGGCGTGCCGGCCCTCGTCCCCCGCCAGCCGGACGGTGGCGCCGACGCCTGCCTGCCCAGCCGCGGCCAGCACGAACACCGGCCGGCTCACCGCAGGCCGTCTCGCAGCCGCCCGAGGAACCCCTTGTGCGACCCGTTGCTCCCGCCGGAGGGGCGCTCCTCGCCGCGCAGAGCGGCCAGCGCCCGCAGCAGCTCCTCCTGCTCGTCGTCCAGCTTGGTCGGTGTCTCCACGACCACAGCGACGACCAGGTCACCACGACCGACCCCGCGCAGGCGCGGCACACCCCGGGCCCGCAGGACGATCTGCTCCCCCGACTGGGTCCCTGGCTGTACGTCGATCGGCACCGACGTCTCCACGTCAGGGGCGCCGGTCTCACCGTCGAGGGTCGGCAGGTCGAGCCGCGTGCCCAGCGCCGCAGCGGTCATCGGCACGGTCACCTCGCACACCAGGTCGTCACCGTGGCGGTTGAACAGTTCGTGCGGACCGACCTCGACCTCCACGTACAGGTCGCCCGGGGGTCCACCGCCGTGGCCGACCTCGCTCTGACCCGCCAGCTGCACCCGGGTGCCGGTGTCGACACCGGCCGGGATCTTGACCTGCAGCGTGCGCCGGGCGCGTACCCGGCCGTCGCCACCGCACTCGGTGCAGGGGTCGGGAATCACCGTGCCGAAGCCCCGGCACGCCGGGCATGGCCGGGCCGTGCGGATCTCGCCCAGGAAGGAGCGCTGGGTCTGTGCGATCTCGCCACGCCCGCGGCAGGTCTCGCAGGGCGCCGGGTGTGATCCAGGCGCCGCGCCGCTGCCCTGGCAGGTCGAGCAGGCAACCGCGGTGTCGACGGTGAGGTCACGGGTGGTCCCGAACGCCGCGTCGGCCAGCGAGACCTGCAACCGGATGAGCGCGTCCTGGCCGCGGGACTGCCTCGGGCGCGGGCCGCGGGCACCGGACTGGCCGAAGAAGGCGTCCATGATGTCGGTGAAGTTGAAGCCTGCCCCAGTACCGAAGCTGCCCTGGCGCGGATCACCGCCGAGGTCATAGACCTGCCGCCTGCCGGCGTCGCTGAGCACCTCGTACGCCGCGGTGGCGGCCTTGAACCGCTCGGCGGCCCCCGGGTCGGGGTTGACGTCGGGGTGCAGCTGACGGGCGAGGCGCCGGTAAGCCCTCTTGAGCTGCTCCGGCGACGCATCCCGCGCCACGCCGAGCAGCTCGTAGTAGTCCTGGCTCATGCTTGCCCAATCAGTACGGGGGATCGACAACGGTCCGGTCGCTCAGGACTCGCCGAGCGTGCGACCGACGTAACGTGCCACCGCGGCGACGGCCGTCATCGTGGCCGGGTAGTCCATGCGGGTCGGCCCGACGACACCGAGCGTGGCCAGCGCCTCGTCGCCGCAGCCATAACCGGTGGCCACGACCGAGGTGCTGCTCAGCTCCTCGACCGGCACCTCCGACCCGATGCGGACCGTGAGCAGGCTGGTGGCCTCCCCGAGCAGGGTCAGCAACACGACGTGCTCCTCCAGCGCCTCGAGCACCGGCCGTACGGAACGGTCGAAGTCGTCACCGAAGCGTACGAGGTTGGCAGCGCCGCCGACCGCGACCCGCTCGTCGGAGCGTTCGTCGGAGAACGCCTCGACCAGCACTGCTACGACCACGGAGGCGACCCGCCGGTCCGCCACCGAGAAGTCGTGCACCAGCTCACCCAGCCGGACGGCCGCCTCGGGCAGCCGCTGTCCCAGGCAGGCGGTGTTGACCCGGGCTCGCAGGTCTCCCAGCACCGCCTCGCTGACCGGTTCGCCCACGTCCACGGTGCGCTGGTCGACCCGGCCCGAGGAAGTGATGAGCACAACGAGCAGCCGGCTCGGAGCCAGGGCCACCAGCTCGACGTGGCGCACCGTCGAACGGGTCAGCGAGGGGTACTGCACGATCGCGACCTGCCTGGTCAGCTGCGCGAGCATCCGGACGCTGCGCTGCACCACGTCGTCGACGTCGACGGCGCCGTCGAGGAAGGTGGAGATGGCACGCCGCTCCGCCCCCGACAGCGGCCGGAGCGCCGAGAGCCGGTCGACGAAGAGCCGGTAACCCTTGTCGGTGGGGATGCGGCCGGCACTGGTGTGCGGCTGGGTGATGAAGCCCTCCTCCTCCAGCACCGCCATGTCGTTGCGGACGGTCGCGCTGGAGACGCCGAGCATGTGCCGCTCGACCAGCGACTTGGAGCCGACGGGCTCCTGGGTCGACACGTAGTCCTCGACGATGGCACGCAGCACGGCGAGCTTGCGGTCGTCGAGCACGTCGGTCCTCCAGCCGGTCAGTCGGATGCCTGGTCGAGCCCGATTGGCACTCACTCAGGCGGAGTGCCAGTCTACGACGGGTGAGCGGCGTGGACGACGAACGCCTCGGCTGGGTCGAGGTCGGTGAGCGCTGCTTCGTACGCCGCTACGACTCCTTCGATCTCTCGATCGGCGTCGTCGAGGGCAGCGACGGGCTCGCGGTGGTCGACACCCGTGCGTCGCTGGCCGAGGGCCGGGCGCTGCGGGCCGACGTGCGCCGCTTGTCGGCGCTGCCGGTGCGGGCCGTGGTCAACACCCACGTCCACTTCGACCACACCTTCGGCAACGCCGCCTTCGTCGACGTCCCGGTCGTGGCCCACGAGTCGGTGGCGGTGTCGCTGCCGCGGCATCGCGAGTGGCTGGTGGGCGAGATCGAGGCCCACCCCGACGACGACCCGCGCAACGCCGAGATGACGAGCACGCCGGTGCGCATCCCCGACGTGACGTTCTCGTCGGTGTCGACGCTGCAGCTGGGCGACCGGGTGCTGGAGCTGGTGCACCCCGGCCGCGGTCACACCGACGGCGACGTGGTCGTGCGGGTGGTCGACGCCGACGTGGTCTACGCCGGTGACCTGATCGAGCAGAGCGAGCACCCCTCGTACGGCGAGGACTGCTGGCCGCTGGAGTGGCCGACGACGCTCGAGCTGCTCGAGCAGCTCGTCGGCGCCTCGACGGTGCTGGTGCCCGGCCACGGCGCGCCCGTCGACCGGGAGTTCCTGCGCGACCAGCGCGGGCACGTCGCGACGGTCGCCGGAGCGCTGCGCGAGCTGGCTGGCCAGGGGCTCGACGTCGACGCCGCCCTGCGGGCCGGCTCATGGCCTTACCCGGCGCAGGACCTGCGGACCGCCGTCGAGCGGGGCCTGGCCCAGCTGCGCGCCTGAGGCCACCCTCAGCCGAGGCGGCGCAGCTGCGGCCACAGCTGCGCCCACGGTGCGAGCCGGTCGCGGCAGACCCACACCGGCGTGCCCTGCTCCTCGTTGTCCAGGCCCACGCCGTTGTCGATCCTGGCCGCCTGCTCGACCGAGCCGAACCACTGCTCCAGCCGGGCCCGGTCGTAGCCGATGACGACGGTGGTGCCCGCGGTTTCTGGGGGCGGCCCCCACTCGGCATAGCTGTTGTGGCCGCTGTAAGCAGGCGGTAGGCCGAGTTCCGCGGCGTAGCGGTCGACCGCGCCGGCCTCGCCGTAGTTGGCGGCCAGGACGATCGCGGTGTCCCGCTCCGCGGCCGGCAGTCCGGCCTGCACGCCGGCGACGGTCCGGACGAAGGCCGGCCACCCGACGGTCTCCCCGGCGTCGTAGTTGATGTCGACGATCGGAGTCGCGGCCAGGTGCTGGGCCGGTATCACGGGCAGCATCAGCACCACCGACACCGCCGCGCTCAGCCCGATCGACGCCGCGAGCAGCACGCGCTGGGCACGGGACCGCCGCTCGCCGACCCAGCGCAGCGTCGGCTGGGCACCTGCGCCGAGGAGCACCGGGTACAGACCGGCCAGGTAGTACGGCTTGCCCCCGGTGAGGAGGAACACCACCGCAAGCAGCGGGTACGCCGCGGCGAACGCCCGATAGGTACGCAGCCCCGGATCGCGCGCCAGCCGCCACAGGCCGGCGGCCCATACGGGCACCAGCACCGGGCTGATCAGCACCAGCTGGAAGGGCAGGAACAACCACCACGGTTCGCTGGTGCCTGAGCTGCCGGCGGCGATCGCGGCGGACAGCTGCAGCTGGGGCCACCCGTGCGCGGCCTGCCACACCAGGTTGGGCACCCACAGCGCCAGCATCAGCGCCACTGCGACCCACGGCCACCGGCTGCGCAGGACAGCCCGTGGGCCGGCGACCAGCAGGCCGACGGCGAGGCCGGCGAGCAGGAATGCCACCAGGGTCTTGTTCTCGAGCCCGATCCCGGCGACCAGGCCGACAGCGAGCCAGCTCCGCCCTCCGTCGCGCAGGGCCCGCACCGCCAACCAGCACAGCACCGTCCAGGCGAGCAGGTCGAACGTGCTGGTGGAGAGCAGGTGCCCGACGGCGAGCAGGATGGCGGAGACCGCCATGCACCCGGCGGCCAGCACCTGCGCGCCGCGGCCACCGCCGAACTCCCTGGCGATCAGGCCGGTCACCAGCACGACCAGGCCGGCGGCAACCGCCGACGGCAAGCGGAGCCCGACCAGCGAACCCCCGAACAGCCAGGTCAGCGCGCGGGCCAGCAGCGGGGTGAGCGGCGGCTGGTCGACGTAGCCGAACGCCAGCTGCTGGCCCGCTTGCAGGAAGTACAGCTCGTCACGGTGGTACCCGTACCGCCCGCTCGCCGCGACCAGCACCACCGTGACCGCCGCGCTGACGGCGCCGAGCGCCGGCCAGGCGACTGGCGGGCGCGCTGACTCGGTTCGACTGCCAGGCCCGCTGACCAAAGGCTGGGGCGGCGACGTCACCGGGTCATGCACGGTTCATCGTCGCCGCCCCGACGTCCTCAAGTCCATCCGGAGGTTCCCGGCAGCTGCGGTCGAGTGCGGTGGGCCTAGCGGGCCGTGGCTCGCTTGGTCGGCATGTTCGTCACGCGGTAGACGTCGAGCCCGCGAACGATGTCCACGCTGTAGGCGAGGTTCGTCTTATCGCGCAGCGCCTTTCCCTGTGCGTCGCGCTTGGGCACCCAGTAGGAGTCCCAGACCTCACCGCCGCCCTGGGCGAACCCGAACGGCTTGATGTTCTTGGGGTCCCGCACGTCGAGGAAGCGGGTGCCGCCGTTGTAGTAGCCGATGGCGACGATGCCGGTCTGGTGGTAGTCGAACCAGTGCGCGGAGCAGAAGGCGCCCTGCGGGGTGACCCCTTCAGCCGGACCGCCGAGGTCGGTGAGCTCCACCCGGTCCAGCGGGGTGATCGCGTTGGGACGGGCGAGGCTGCCGACCCGCCAGGTCTGGAACGAGCCGGCGATGCTGCAGTCGGTCTCCTCGTAGTCCTCCTCGGTGATCAGCAGCACGTTGCCGTTGGCCAGGCTGGCTCGTGTGCCGGGCCTGAACTGGAAGACGTGCGGCTGCCAGGAGTTGTGGTGGATGAAGTCGTTCCACGGCGTCGTCAGCGCGGCGTCGTTGGTCGTGGTGAGCAGCTTCGGGTGGCGCGGGCGGCTGACGTCGAAGGCAGCCGTGCCCGCGGAACCGGTGTGATAGGCGATGTCGTTGCCGACGAAGTTCCATTTGTGGCCGGCTCCGCGGGTGAAGTCCCCGTTGGGAGCCAGGGCGGGCGACTCGAAGCCCTGCACGCCGTCGGTGTTGGGGTCGGAGTCGACCTCCACCGGGTTGTTCCAGTCCCGCAGGTCGAAGATCGAGTAGAACCCCCGGCTGCCGGCGCTGTAGGCGTAGGTGCAGTTGGTGCGCTGGATGCAGGCGACCGTGTGGGTGCTGCTGGTGGCCGCCGCGCGCGAGCGGATGTGCGGGTTGGCCGGGTCGGTGACGTCGACGAGGATGAGTTCCTTGCCGCGGCCGAGGTTGACGTGCTGTGGATCGCTGGTCGAGGCCTGGTACAGGTCGACGCCCACCAGCACGAACTGTCGCAGCGGCTTGCCGGGGACCCGCTGCTGGCCGTAGTTCATCGCCTCGTTCTCGAAGACGAAGTTGGCCGTGGTTCCGGTCAGCTGCGGGTTGGCCGGGTCGCTGACGTCGAACACGCTGATGGTGTCGGCGCTGGAGACGTAGAAGTGCTCGGTCGCGATGGAGAAGTCGCCGGAGATGGCCTGGGTCTCTGGGAAGTTGCCCAGGAACTTCACGTTGCCGCTGGTCAGCGGCGGGACTGCGGGGAGGGCGGCGAGCGCACCCGCGCCTGGACCAGCGGACAGCGCCACGTTGCCGCCACCATGGGCAAGTGCAGGCAGCGCACCGCCGAACGTGATGAGCGTGGCCGCCGCGCCGACGGCGGACAGGCGGGTGATTCGGGACGTGGCACGAGACATGAAGGGAACTCCCGAGTCGAGGGTGTGAATCATCTAACGACGCAACCGGGCCCCATGTTACGGCCCGGTCAGGAAAACGGCGACTGCGCGGTGGCGATCGGGTCGAGCACGTGCAGGAGGATCCTACAGCGTCGACGCGAGCCCGGTGGCCATGGAGGCCGTGTCGTGGGGTCAGAAGCAGCGGCGCCAGCTTGCCGACTCGCTCGAGCCTGTTGCGGTCGCCGGCTGCCTTCCTAGCTGAGCAGGGAGCGCACCACCCGAAGCGCCACCGACATCTGGGCCAAGTCGGGAGCGTCGTCGGCAAGCACCTCGGTGAGTGTTGCCTGCGCCCGCTTCAGCGCGGAGCCGTTGTCCTGGACCCACTGCTCAACCCGGGCAGCGGCATCCGGGGCGACATCCGGGGGGGCCTCCGGGGCGGCAACGTCGGTGCGCTCGAGCACCTCGGCGGCGAGCCGGGCGTGCACCTCCTGGAGCTCACCTCGCAGCGTCGCCCGGGCCATCGTCTGCCACCGGTCGTTGCGCGGCAGCGCGACGATGCGGTCCACCAACCGGTCGACCTCCAGCCGCTCGGACAACGCAGCGTGCACCCGCGCCACCTCGAACACGTCGGTGCCGATGCGACGGGCCGTGTCCACGATGCTCAAGGCAGAAAAGGCCGCCGGGGTTGCTGCCACCTGCTGGGCCACCTCGCTCGGCACCCCGCGGGCGACCAGCTCCTCGGCCCGCGCCGACAGGGCGTCGAGCTCGCGGCCGACGAGCACCTCGGGCAGCGCCCGGACGACCTGCTGCACGAGCGGGTCGAAGTGGTCGACCGCGGCCTCCGTGTCGAGATGACGACGGTTGTCCACCAACCAGCGGGTGGCCCGCTCGACCAACGTGCGCACCGCCAACCGCATCTGCGTCACCACCGCGGCGTCCACCTCGTTGTCGAGGGCGTCCACGGTGCGGCGCACATTCGTGGCGCCGAAGATCTCCGTCGCGATGGCGTGTGCCCGGGTCAGCTCGGGCAGGCTGGCTCCGGTCTCGCCCGAGAGCCGGGAGGCGAACGTGCTGCCGGCGGAGTTCACCATCTCGTTGACGACCTGGGTGACGATGATCTGACGGCGCAGCGGGTGGGCGTCCATCGCGGCCCGCAGGCCCTGACGCATCGGGGTCGGGAAGTAGGAGTACAGCCGTCCGCGGAACAGCGGGTCGTCCGGCAGGTCGGAGGCCAACAACTCGTTGGCGGCCACCATCTTGGTGTAGGCGAGGAGCACCGCGAGCTCCGGTGCGGTGAGTCCGGTGCCTTCCGCACGACGGGCAGCGATCTCCTTGACGGTCGGCAGCGCCTCCAGGGACCTGAACAGGTGCCCTTCCCGTTCGAGCTGGCGCATCCAGTCGGCGTGCACGTGCAGCAAGGCTGGCGCCACCTCGAGCGCGTTGGCCAGCGCCCGGTTCTGGGCGTCGTTGTCGGCCAGGACGAGCTCGGCCACCTCGTCGGTCATCGACGCGAGCAGGGCGTCTCGGCCCGCTCGGTCGAGGTCGCTGCGCTCTTCACGCACCACGCGGTCGAGCAGGATCTTGATGTTGACCTCGTGGTCCGAGGTGTCCACTCCGGCGGAGTTGTCGATGAAGTCGGTGTTGATCCGACCGCCGTTGCGGGCGTACTCGATGCGGCCACGCTGGGTGAGGCCGAGGTTTCCGCCCTCGCCGACGCAACGGACCCGCAGGTCGGCCCCGTCGACGCGGATCGCGTCGTTGGCCTTGTCGCCGACCTCCGCGTCGGTCTCGGTCGACGCCTTGACGTAGGTGCCGATGCCACCGTTCCACAGCAGGTCGACCGGGGCCTGCAGGATCGCGTGCATCAGCTGCGCGGGCGTCATCGACGTGGCGGACCCGACCTCCCCGCCGTCCTCCTCCCCGTCGCCGAGCCCGAGCGCGCGGCGAACCTGCGGGCTCACGGGTACCGACTTGGCAGTGCGGGGCCACACGCCACCGCCCTCGCTGATCAACGCGCTGTCGTAGTCGGCCCAGCTCGAGCGGGGCAGGTCGAACAGCCGCCGGCGCTCCGCGTACGAAATGGCGGGATCGGGATCGGGGTCGACGAAGACGTGCCGGTGGTCGAACGCGGCGACCAGCCGGGTGTGCTGCGAGAGCAGCATGCCGTTGCCGAACACGTCACCAGACATGTCACCGACACCGACGACGGTGTGATCCTCGCGCTGGCTGTCCAGCCCCATCTCGCGGAAGTGCCGGCGCACCGACTCCCATGCGCCGCGGGCGGTGATGCCCATCGCCTTGTGGTCGTAACCGGCCGAACCCCCCGAGGCGAACGCGTCGCCCAGCCAGAAGTCGTGCTCGGCGGCCACCTCGTTGGCCAGGTCGGAGAAGGTGGCTGTCCCCTTGTCGGCGGCCACCACCAGGTAGGAGTCGTCGCCGTCGTGGCGCACCACGTCCCGAGGCGGGACCACCACACCGTCGACGAGGTTGTCGGTCAGGTCGAGCAGCGCGGAGACGAAGCCGCGGTAGCACGCCTGTCCCTCGGCCAGCCACGCGTCGCGGTCGAGCGCGGGGTCTGGCAGCCGCTTGCAGTAGAACCCACCCTTGGCGCCGACCGGCACGATCACGGTGTTCTTGACCATCTGCGCCTTGACCAGCCCGAGCACCTCGGTGCGGAAGTCCTCGCGGCGGTCGGACCACCGCAGGCCGCCACGCGCGACCGGGCCGAACCGCAGGTGGACGCCCTCGACCCGCGGGGAGTACACGAAGATCTCGTACGCCGGGCGGGGGGCCGGCGCGAGGTCGCCCAGCAGCCGCGGCAACAGCTTGAACGCCACGTGCGCACGCACCTGGCCGGCGTCGTCGGGCTGGTAGAAGCTCGTCCGCACGGTCGCGCGCACCAGTGCGACGTACGAGCGCAGGATGCGGTCCTCGTCGAGGCTCGACACCGCCTCCAGGGCCGCGACGATGTCACGCTCGAGCTGCTCCACCCGCTCGGTGCGGGCCGGGTCGTCGGCGGCGAGCACCGGACCGCCCGGTCGGGGAGCGGGCACGAACCGGGCCTCGAACAGCTCCACGACCAGCCGGGCGATGTCGACGTTGGCCAGCAGCGAGTCCTCGATGTAGCGCTGGCTGAACGGGGTGCGGACCTGGCGCAGGTACGCGGCGTACGCCCGCAGCACGACGACCTGACGCCAGGTGAACGAGCCGGGAACCACGAGGCGGTTGAAGTAGTCAGCCTCGGACAACCCCCGCCAGGTGGCGAGGAAGGTGTCGGAGAACAGCTCGGCCTGCGGCCCGTCCACGGCGGCAGGCTCCTGCGCGCGCGTCCCGCTGGCGCGCAGGCCGATGTCGTAGATCCACGCGCGACCGTCGGCGGTGACCAGCTCGTACGGGCGCTCGTCGACGACCTCGACGCCCAGCGCGGTGAAGGCAGGCAGCAGCTGGGAGAGCGACAGGGGGGACCCGGAGCGGAACACCTTGGCTCGGACCTCACCGGGCCCGGCGGCGCCCGGCGACCACAAGGACAGCCCGATGCCGATCTCGGGGTCGACCTGCTCGAGCAGGCCGAGGTCGGCCACGGCGGTACGGGCCCCGAAGTCCTCCTTGTACGCCTCGGGGAACGCCTCACCGTACGTCGCGAGGAGGCGGGTGGCCTCGGCCTCGTCGAGCAGGTCGTGCGCTGCTCGGACCAACTGGTCACCCCAGGAGCGGGCGGCGTCAGCGAGGCGGCGCTCGAGGGCAGCCACGTCGACGTCGACGAAGCCCTCGGGGGACTGCAGCCGGTTGGCCGCGGGTCGGACCACGAAGTTCAGGCGGGCCAGCACCGACTCGGTCACCCGGGCGGTGTAGTCGACGCTGGCCTCGCCGCCGACTGCGCTGGCGAGGATCGCCTCCATCCGCAGGCGTACGGGTGTGGTGTAGCGGTCGCGGGGCAGGTAGACCAGGCAGGACAGGAACCGGCCGTAGTCGTCGGGACGCACGAACAGCCGCACCCGGCGGCGTTCCTGCAGGTGCAGCACGGCCGCCGCGGTCTGCGCCAGCGCGTCCACCGAGGTCTGGAACAGCTCGTCGCGCGGGTAGGTCTCGCAGATGTCGAGCAATGCCTTGCCGGAGTGGCTGTCGGGGCTGTAGCCGAGCCGTTCCAGCACCGCCAGCGACTTGCGGTGCAGCACCGGGATGCGGCCGATGCTCTCGGTGTAGGCCGTCGTGGAGAACAGCCCGAGGAAGCGTCGCTCGCCCACCACCGCACCGGAGTCGTCGAAGACCTTGACGCTGACGTAGTCGAGGTACGCCGGGCGGTGGACGGTGGAGCGGGAGTTGGCCTTGGTGATGATCATCAGGTGCGGCTCTTTGGCCTTGGCACGTACGGCAGGTGGCAGCCGGCCGAAGGCGCCGGTGCCCACCTGGTCGTAGCGCAGCAGGCCGAGCCCGGTGCCGGGCAGGGCTCGCAACGCTAGGTCGGGCTCGCCGCCGTCCTGCACCGCGAGTTCCTCGAGCACATACTCGCGGTAGCCCAGGAACGTGAAGTGGTCGTCCGCCAGCCACGCGAGCAGGTCGATGCCCTCGCGCAGCTCGTCGATTCCGCTCAGGGCCCCCGTGGAACCCCCCCCGGGCGGCGGGGACAGCTCAGGGGGGTGCGCCCGCAGCTCCTCGACGATGTCGAGCGCCCGTTGCCGCATCCGCGGCCAGTCCTCGACGGCTGCGCGGACGTCATCGAGTACGCCCAGCAGCCGGGAGCGTACGTCCTCTCGCCGTGCCGGGTCGGTGACCCGCTCCACCTCGACGTGCATCCACGACTCCCGGACCGCCCCCGGGGGCACCTGTCCAGCGATCAGGTCGGTGGCCGCGATGCGCTGCAGCTCACCGGTGAGGCTGCGTTCGACGGCGAGGATGGGGTGGACGACCAGGTCGATGACCAGATCCAGCTCGGACAGCGCCGCGGTCACCGAGTCGACGAGGAACGGCATGTCGTCGGTGACGACCTCGACGACGGTGCGTCCCTCGGCGTCCCAGCCGTCGGTCTCGGGTGCGGGCGTGGTGACCGTGACCAGAGTGGTGCCCTGCGGGCGGCACTGCGCCAGCCGCAGGTGGCTGGCCACCATCTGGATGAGGTCGTCCTTGGTTCGCGCCTCGACGTCCTCGTCGTTGACGTGGCGAAGGTATGCATCGAGCAGGCCACGGGGGTCTGGTGTCGACTCGCCGCCGTCCGGCTGGGTCGCCCCGCGTTGGCTCGCGGTCGTCGACACGTAGCCTCCACCACTGCGTCAGCGGCGTCACGCACCGCACCGCACGCCGTTGTGCGACACCAGCGACCCTAGACCCGGACCCACCGACCCGCGATCCGTCCCGCCTCGGCGCAAAGACCTGACGATCCGGCCCGGCATGCTCCCCCCGCCCTCCGCCGAGCAGCACACCGCCAGAATGGCCGGATGGAGCTGACGGAGACCCTGACCTACGACGCCGACCCGGCGACCGTGTTCGCGATGCTGTGCGACCAGCAGTGGCGTGAACAGGTCTGCCGGGCCATCCACGCCCTCGAGCACACGGTGACCATCGCGGAGTCCGCAGCCGGGCTGACGGTCACGACGCGGCGGACGTTGCCGGCGATGGTGCCCGCCGCCGTACGCAAGCTCACCGGTGACACGATCACGCTCACGCAGGTCGAGCGCTGGGGCAACCCGAGTGGTGACGGCTCCCGGACTGCCGACCTCGAGGTCACGGTCGCCGGGCAGCCGGCCGGCATGCGTGGCGACATCCGGCTCACCCCCTCCGGCGGTGGGTCGATCGAGGTCGTCCGCGGCGACGTCAGGGTCCAGATCCCGTTCCTCGGGAAGCGGATCGAGCCCGAGGTCGTCAAGGCGTTCCGCGCCGCCATCCGCGAGGAGGGCACGGTCGGTCGCGCCTACCTGGCCGGCTGAGCCGTTCTCGTCGGCACCGCTAGAACAGCTGTTCGCCTCGGACCAGCAGGTACGCGCTGAAGATCACGAACATGACCGTCAAGGCCAGGCCCAGCGCCGTGATGACGTACAGGACCCACATGTCCGCGACGTCACCGGCTGCTGGGCGCAGGTCCAGGTCCATCGACACCGACACTGCGCAGAACAACAGCCCCAGCGCACCGAAGCAGGCGCCGCCGATAAGCGAGCCTCCCCAAAGGACCAGCGAGGCGTCGCTGTCCATGCCCGTCGCCAACGACACGACGATGGCCACCAGCCCCAGTACCACTCCGATGAGCACGGGTACCCGCAGGGAGCCGACCAACGCGCGCAGCCGGTCCGGCCAGGCGCGGCGTACGGGGACCAGGCCCAGCGGTGGTGGAGGAGGCTGCCACGCCACCGCCGGTGCGGGGCCAGGGGGCGGCGTCGCCTGCTCAGCTGTCCACTGCTTCGTGAGCGTGGTGAACAGCCGGATCGACATGGTGCGCTCGGGCACCCCCCGCAGCTCGAGCGTCGTGACCATGTCGTCATAGGCGTCGAGGTGGGCCAGCGCGTCGGTGTGGTTGCCGATGGCCACCACTCCGACGGCCCCGACGCACCCCCTACCCGGTTGCTGCCAGGCGTACGCGAGCACGTACGGCAGGTCCTCGCCGAGCGGCAAGCCACCGGCAGCCGGTGCGGCCATGCGCAGCACACCCCCACCGACGGCGCTCAGCCCCTCGGAGCCGGCAGACGGGTCGACGGCTTCGTCGCGTACCTCGGCGAACAAGCGGTCCAGCTCATCGGCGATGCCCAGCATGGGCACCTCCGGCAGGCGCAGGGCCGCAACGTCGAGGACCGCCACCGGCCGCAAGGCACCCGGCGGCGTCCAGGCGACTGCCCCGACCACGGCGTGCTGCAGCACCTCGTGGGCAGCCCGGTCACGCGCCTGCCCGATGGCTGCCGACCAGGCGCCGCGCACGGCCGGGTCGTCTACTGCGCCCGGAGGCCACTGCGCCCGGGCCGCAACGGTGGGCAGCGTCAGGTACAGCCACTGGCCGACGTCGGTCTCGGCATCGAGGGGCAGGTCCACCCAGCACCCGTCCAGGCTGACCGGAGCACCCAGCGGTAGTCGGTTCATCTCGCTCCCTCGACCACACCGCTGAGATTCTTCGGGGCATCATGCACGTCGGTCGCGCCGGCTCGGCCGGCTCGGCCGGACAGCGCTCAAGCCATGTGCGGGTACTCGTACGACGTCGGCGCCGCGAACGTCTCCTTGATCGCGCGGGTGGAGGTCCACCGCAGCAGGTTCTGCATCGCGCCGGCCTTGTCGTTGGTGCCCGAGGCCCTGCCCCCGCCGAAGGGCTGCTGCCCGACGACCGCCCCCGTCGGCTTGTCGTTGACGTAGAAGTTGCCCGCGGCATAGCGCAGCTTCTCCTGCGCCTCGACGATCGCCCGCCGGTCGGAGGCGATCACCGCGCCGGTGAGCGCGTACGCCGCGACCGACTCCATCTGCGTGACGACCCGGTCGTAGTCGGCGTCGTCGTACACGTGCACCGACAGGATCGGACCGAAGTACTCCGTGGAGAAGACCTCGTCGGTCGGGTCGTCGCTGACCACCACGGTCGGGCGTACGAACCAGCCGACCGAGTCGTCGTAGCGGCCGCCGGCGATGACGTCGAGGGAGTCGCTGGCGTGCGCCCGGTCGATCGCGGCCTTCTGCTTGGCGAACGACCGCTCGTCGATGACGGCGCCCATGAAGTGCGAGAGGTCGGTGACGTCACCGACGCTGATCGAGTCGGTGATCGACACCAGGTCGTCTGCGATGCGGTCCCAGACGGTGCGCGACACGTAGGTTCGCGAGGCGGCCGAGCACTTCTGCCCCTGGTACTCGAAGGCGCCGCGGATCATCGCGGTGCGCAGCACGTCGGGGTCGGCGCTGGAGTGGGCGAGGATGAAGTCCTTGCCGCCGGTCTCCCCCACCAGGCGCGGATAGCTGCGGTAGGAGGCGATGTTGGCCCCGACCTGCTGCCACAGGCGCTGGAACGTCGGGGTGGACCCGGTGAAGTGGATCCCGGCGAGGTCGGGGTCGGCGAGGGTCACCTCGGAGACCCCGACCCCATGGCCGGTGACCAGGTTGATCACCCCGGGCGGCAGGCCGGCGGCCTCGAGCAGCCGCATCGTGTAGTGGGCGGAGAGGGTTTGCGTCGGTGCGGGCTTCCACACCACCGTGTTGCCCATCAGCGCCGGTGCGGTGGGCAGGTTACCGCCGATCGCGGTGAAGTTGAACGGCGTGACCGCGTAGACGAAGCCCTCGAGCGGGCGGTGGTCCAGGCGGTTCCACACGCCTCGCGCGTTGGCGACCGGCTGCTCCTCGAGCAGCTGGCGGCCGAAGTGCACGTTGAAGCGCCAGAAGTCGATGAGCTCGCAGGCGGCGTCGATCTCGGCCTGAGCGATCGTCTTGGACTGGCCGAGCATCGTCGCGGCGTTGAGGGTCTGGCGCCAGGGGCCGGCCAGCAGGCCGGCGGCCTTGAGGAACACCGCCGCCCGGTCGTCGTACGACAGCGCCCGCCAGTCGGCTGCGGCGTCCTTGGCGGCCGCGACGGCCGCCTTGGCGTCGTCGGCCGTGGAGTTGTGCATGGTCCCGAGCACCCGGGCGTGGGCGTGCGGCTGCACGACGTCGATCGGCTCGCCGCCGCCGAGCCGCGACTCCCCGCCGATGGTGAGCGGCAGGTCGATGCTCTGCGCCTGCAGCTGGGCGAGGCTCTGCAGCAGGGCCTCGCGCTCGGCACTGCCGGGCCGGTACTCCAGCACCGGCTCGTTGGTCGGCTGGGGGACACGGGTGCGAGCATCCATCGTCGCGGTTCCTCCTGGGTCGGCTGCGAGCGGCGCACCGCCGGACTGCCTGGTGGCGATTCCAGCATGACACCGCCCCGCGTCGCCCGTGCGAGCCGGTGCACTCAGAGCAGCAGTCGCACCGAGCGGTTGGCTGCCAGCACCGTGGCCGCGTACTCCGCCTCCTCGTCGTCCGTGGCGGCTGCCGAGGATCCGGTTGCCGCGAGCAGGGCGGGGGTGACGGTGACGGCGACGACCACGGAGCCGGCAGGTAGCGGACGACCGGCCGCCAGGTCGGCGAGCACCGACCTGCGGGCGGGTACGTAGCAGCGCACCGGTTGGCTCAGAGGGTCCTCCCCGGGACTCTGTGCGCCAGCCGGCGACCCCGCCGGTCGCGAACGGTCACCTGCAACAAGTCGCCGGCGAGCAGCTGCAGCTCGCGCCGCAGCGGTGACTCCGGGGCCGCGTCCCGCAGGGTGCGGCCGGTGACCAGCGCCCGGTCGAGCCCGGTGACGTCGACGGGGAGGAAGGCGATGGGCAGTAGGCCGGTGAACCGCTGCACGGTGGCGGTCACCTCCTCGGTCGACCAGCCCAGCGAGGGCCGGACCCGGTTGACCACCACCCGTACGTCGGCCCCCGGCACGGCCTCCGCCAGATCCACCACCCCACGGGCCAGGCGCATGAGGCCGACTGGGTCAGCGGCACCGACGGCGAGCACGACCTCTGCGTCCTCAAGGGCCTGCAGAGTGGCACCGTTGCGCCGGGGAGCGGCAACGTCGAAGACCAGCTCCTCGTCGCTCTCCAGGCTGAAGCCGCAGTCGACGACCACCAGGTCGGCGCACAGGCGCGCCGCGGCGAGCACCGCGGCGAACGCTCCCGGCCTCAGCTGCGGCCACCGGTCGGCGCGGGGCAGACCGGTGAGGACCGACAAGCCGGCGGTCACCAGGCGAGCGTGGCCGAGCAGGGCAGCCCGGTCGAGCGCGCCCACGTTGGCGGCACGTGCGGCGGCGAGCAGACCGGAGACCTCGTCGAGCACCGCCAGCATCGGGGCGATCGCCCCGCCGTAGACGTCGGCGTCGATGAGGAGTGTGCGGGTCCCCAGCGTCGCGGCCTCGACCGCCAGGTTGAGCGCGACCGTGCTTCGGCCGGGCGCCCCGGTGGGCCCCCAGACCGCGACCAGCTGGCCCGGGCTGGTCGGCAGGCCCGTTGCCGGCATCCCGTCCAGCGACGACGGGACCCGCCCCGGCCCGCCATCAAGGCCAAGGGCCGTCCGGTCCCCGCTGCCCGCGGTCGACCGGTCGGCGGTCACCGCGGCCAGCAGCCGGCCGGCGAGGTCGGGCGTACTGCAGTCGAGCAGGGGGACGCCGAGGCGCCGCGCCCGCTCCCCGAGTGCGGCCAAGGCGGTGGTGTCGGGACCCGGAGTGGCGTGCAGGAGCACGGGCAAGACGCCGTCGTGGCGCAGCCTGCTCACGGCGTCGACGTCGACGCCGGGCAGATCGCGGCCGAGCAGTACGACGTCGGCCTGCCCGCTCGCAGCGGTCGCCACCGCGTCGGCAACGTCGACACAACGGCGTACGAGCGCAACCGGCGATCCCGGGGCCTGCAACGTGCGCACCACCCCTGACTCCCACGACTCCCCGGCACCGGCCAGCAGGGCACGCAGGTTCACGGAACCGCGGCCGGGACTCGGACGGCCACCGGGCGCCCCATGGCCAGTTGTCCTAACACGACGTCCAACCGGTCGGCGTCGGGTACGGACAGGTCGACGAGCAGCTGGCGGGTGGCGCCGACCGTCGCCTCCGGGGCGGTGATGCCGGCCACGCGTACCTGTGCCAGCACCTGGACCGCCTCGGTCAGCACCGGTGATCCCGTGGGGCCCACCGCGGGGTCGCCGCCAGTGGGGTCAGCGCCTGGAACGACCCACACGTCGACCCGCTCGCCGACGGCCAGGTCCGCCGGCATCGACCCGCTCGAGACGTCGATCGGCAGCTGCCCGGCCGGCTCCTGCGGCTCGACCTCCAGGTCGGCTTCGGCGAGCAGCTGGCCTGGTTCCAGGTCGCGCACCACGTTTCCATTGGACGGCACGGGCTGGTCCGCCGCCAGGTATGCCGCCTGTGTCTCGTCGTCGTCGAAGCGCACTGCCACGGGGTGCACGTCGAGCGCGGCGGCGGGGCTGCCGGCACGCGCCGCCGAGTCGACCTGCCAGACGAGCACGCTGTCGTCCAGGCCGTCGACCACCCGGGCACCGAGGACGACGGCGGCGGCCACGAGCAGCAGGCCGGCGACGAGCCTGGGTTGCCGCCAGCGCGACGCGGACAGCCGCTGCGCCGGCGGGGCCGCGGGGCTCGCGACGGCACCCCCGTTGGTGGCCCGGCCGCCGGCACCTGGTCGTACGCGGGAGAGAGCTGACATCTGCCTAGTGTGGGCAGTTCCGCCCAACCGTCCAGAGATTGTCCACAACGGTCGCTGTCCACAGATCATGGGTGGGCGCCCGTCACGTCGCAGCGACGGCGTCACGCGCTGGCAGACTGGCGGCATGCCACTGGGGTCGGAGGAGTCGCGCTTCATGTCGCTTGCCGACGTGGCCGAGGTGCTCTCGATCTCCGCCACGCAGGCATACGCCCTGGTCCGCCGCGAGGAGCTGGACGCCATCAGGATCGGCGGACGCGGCCAGTGGCGCGTCGAGCGGGTGGCGCTGGAGAAGTACATCCAGCAGCAGTACTCCGCCACCCGCGAGTACCTCACCACCCACCCTTTCCGCGAGGCCGCGGCAGAGGACGAGGACGACGCCCGCCTCGACTGAGCCAACCGTTTCGACGAGCTCACGGCGCTGCCAGTCGCAGCGACACCGCAGCCAACGCCGCGTACGGCACGACCGTCAGGCGCGTCGGGCTCCCGCCTGGCCGGGGCTTGTCGGCCGGTGACGTCTCGTCGTCGCGCAGCCACATCTCGACGAAGTCGCGCCCCACCCGAGCCGGCACGCCGCGCACGCTACTGCCGTCGAGGCGTCGCACCACGACCACCTCCCGGTCTCGCGAGAGCACCCGGAAGGCACTCGCCCAGGTCGTACGGGCGGCCACCAGCCCACCCTGGTCTCCGGACGCCGCGGCCGGGGACAGACCCTCGACCCCACTGAGGGCGGCCAGCGCCACCGCCCACCCGCCGCGACCGTCGACGTCCAGCAGCAGCCAGGCAGGCGACACCCGGCGGAGTCGACCCTCGAGCCGGCCCACCCCGGTCACCTGGAGCGCCACCACGTCGTCCACGCCCCCGCGCAGGCGATCGATCAGAGCGAGACCGGCCAGCTCGGTTCGCGTGCGCTCCGCGATCTCGGCGTCGCGGTCGCGCTGCAGCAAGCCGTCGGCGTCGACCTCGAGGTCGGCGAACAGGTCGTCCCACCGCATCGCTCGACCGTAGGGCGCCGCGTACGGAAACGGCCATCGGTTGCAGAGGCGGGCTGTGGAGAAACGCTTGCCCCGACATGCAACAGGGCGTAGAACAGCCAAACGCAATCAAACGACAGGAAATCGGTTGAACACCTCATTGCGTACGGCGTTCGTCACCGGTGCGGCAGTTCCGGCGCTTGCCGTGGCGGTCGCCAGCGGCATGGACGGCTGGGCGCGGCTGGGGTCCGCGCTCTCGGCCCCGACGCCCGGACCGGCGATCGTTGGGCTCGCGCAGGTGGTCGCGGCGGCGTGCGGAGGCTGGCTGGCAACCGGGGCTCTGCTCACCGTGATCGGTGAGCTGTCGTGGGCGGGCGGCGCGCTGGCCCGGTGGCTGGCAGAGCTCACGACGCCCCGCTGCTGGCGGACGGCCGTCCTCACCGTGGTGGGCGCCGGTGTGTTGGGGAGCTCCGCCGTGGCCGCGGCGTCGCTGCCGCCCGCGCCGCACCACCTCAGCTCCGGTGACCTGAATTCGGCCGGCCGGGGCGGTGCCCGGCCCACGGCCGCACGCGTCGACGTCGGCTCCGACCCCGACGTCCTGGACGGCCTCGTCCTGCCGGATCGGCCGGCTGGGGTGTGGCCGCCGGCGGCAGGGCGACGACGTGTCGTCGTACGGCCCGGGGACACCTTGTGGGCGATCTCGGCGGAGTCACTGCCCGACGGCGCCGACGTCGGCGCGGTCGCGCGTTCCTGTTCCCGCTGGTACGTGGCGAACACAACCGTGATCGGATCCGACCCCGACCTGCTGCTGCCCGGCGCCGGGCTGCGAGCGCCGCTCCCCCGCCCGTGGTCGCCACCTCCCGCGGACGCCGGTCCCCTGTGCAGGAGCTCCTCATGACCTCTGCCGACCTCGAGCTCCGCCGGCTCAGCCAGCTCACCGCGGCCACGCAGGGCAGCAGCGCGCTGGCACTGCACGACTGCCCCGAGCTGGCTAGCCCCGGTCCCCCCTCCGCAGGCCCAGCACCCCTGGTCCTGGTGCCCCTCCCGACGACGCCAGCAGCCGGGCGCCTCGGCGAGCAGGTCACGGTTGAGTCGGCGCCCGCGACCATGGAACTGAGGGAGCAGGCTCGCGGCTTCGCCCAGGCGCTGGTGGAGATCGTCGCCGGCGACCGCACGTTGACCCAGCTGGTTCGCTGGACGACCGCCGATGTCTACGAGCAGTTGCACCACCGGGTGCACACCCTGGCCACCTGCCCCCCGCAGGCGGTGGACCCGTCCCGGCCACGCCGTCGGCGCCGGCCTCGGGTCGCGTCGGTGCACCTGACCCAGCCCGCCGACGGGATCGCGGAAGTGGCCGCCCGCGTCGACCACGGCGCCCGCTCGACCGCACTGGCCCTGCGGCTCAAGCGGCGGGTCGGTGCTCGCCGCGTCTGTACCGGTGGAGTCGTGCGCCGAGTGGCCGAGGAGCGGTGGGTGTGCACGGCCGTCAGCTGGGCCTGAGCGGCGCCCTCTACAGCGAGCCGCGGGCCGCCCGCGCCGCCGCGTCTCCGTGGCAGCGCTTGTACTTGCGCCCCGACCCGCACGGGCACGGGTCGTTGCGGTTCACGCCGGCGTACTCGTCGTCGGCGTCGGCGAGGACCTGCTGCGCGCCCTCGGCGCCGTCCAGGGTCGGCGCGGAATACGCCAGCCGCTGGGGCCGGCTGGGCGCGTCCAGGCCCTTGGCGGTCACCCGCGGCCCAGCCGCCGCAGCGGCCGGCTGCATCGCGCCCTGGTCGTCGTCGGGGAACGACGGCACCTCGTGGTCTGGTTCGGGCTCTCCCACCCCGGCGAGCCCGGCCGACGGCTCCCCCGAGGACTCGTCCCCGACGGCGCCAGCAGCACCCGCGCCGGCCATCGCCGACGTGGGGGCCGCACCGGTGGACGCGGCCGGCTGGGCTCCGAGCACGTTGACGGCCCGCACGCCAAGGCCCTGTGCGGTGGCGGCGAGCTGTGCATCGGCCGGCTGGGCCTCCTCGACCTGGACGTCGACGTTGAACAGGTAGCCAACCGACTCCTCCTTGATCGCGTCCATCATCGCCGCGAACAGCTCGAAGCCCTCCCGCTGGTACTCCACGAGCGGGTCACGCTGGGAGTACGCCCGCAGGCCGATGCCCTCGCGCAGATAGTCCATCTCGTACAGGTGCTCGCGCCACTTGCGGTCCAAGACGCTGAGCATCACGCGGCGCTCGAGCTCGCGCATGACCTCGCTGCCGATCTCCTCCTCCCGCCGGGCGTACGCCGTCAGGGCGTCGGAGGTGACCTGCTCGGCGAGCTCCTCACGGTCCAGGCCGTCCACACCGCCCGCGTCGGCGACCACCTGCTCAGGGTCCAGGCCGGCGGGGTACAACGTGCGCAACGCCGTCCAGAGCTTCTCCAGGTCCCACTCCTCACCGAACCCATCGGTGGCAGCGTGCACGTACGCCGCGGTCACCTCGGTGATCATGCCGGTCACCTGGCCGTGCAGGTCCCGACCCTCGAGCACCAGCCGGCGCTCGGCGTAGACGACCTCGCGCTGACGGCTCATCACGTCGTCGTACTTGAGGATGTTCTTGCGCATGTCGAAGTTCTGGGCCTCGACCTGGCTCTGCGCCGACGCGATGGCGTTGGTGACGCGCTTGTTCTCGATCGGGACGTCGTCGGGGATCTTCATCGTGGTGAGCACCCAGTCGACCCAGTCGGACTTGAACAGCCGCATCAGGTCGTCCTGCAACGACAGGTAGAACTGGCTGATCCCCGGGTCGCCTTGCCGGCCCGAGCGACCGCGCAGCTGGTTGTCGATGCGACGCGACTCGTGGCGCTCGGTGCCGATCACGGCGAGGCCGCCGAGCTCGGTGACATCGTCGTGCTCGGAGCCCACCTGCGCCTCGATCGCGGCGAGGGTCTGTGGCCAGGCCGCCTCGTAGTCCTCGGAGTCCTCGAGCGGGTCGAGGCCGCGGTCGCGCAGCGCCTTGTCGGCCAGGAACTCGGTGCTGCCGCCGAGCATGATGTCGGTGCCGCGGCCTGCCATGTTGGTGGCGACGGTGACCGCGCCCTTGTGCCCGGCCATCGCCACGATCGCCGCCTCGCGCTCGTGCTGCTTGGCGTTGAGGACCTCGTGCGGGACGCCACGCTTGGTCAGCAGCGTCGAGAGCCGCTCGGACTTCTCCACGCTGGTGGTGCCGACCAGCACCGGCTGGCCGACCTCGTTGCGCGCTGCGATGTCCTCGACGACGGCGTCGAACTTGGAGTCCTCCGTGCGGTACACCAGGTCGGGCATGTCATCGCGGATCAGCGGCATGTTGGTGGGGATGACGACCACTCCGAGCCGGTAGATCTTGTCGAACTCGCTGGCCTCGGTCATCGCCGTGCCGGTCATGCCGCCGAGCTTGTCGTAGAGGCGGAAGTAGTTCTGCAACGTGATCGTGGCGAGGGTCTGGTACTCCTCGCGGATGCGGACCTTCTCCTTGGCTTCGATCGCCTGGTGCAGGCCCTCGTTGTAGCGGCGGCCCTCCAGCATCCGACCGGTGTGCTCGTCGACGATGAGCACCTCCCCGCGCATGACGACGTAGTCCTTGTCGTTCTTGAACAGCTCCTTGGCCTTGATGGCGTTGTTGAGGAAGCTGATCAAGGGGGTGTTGACGGAGTCGTAGAGGTTGTCGATGCCGAGGTGGTCCTCGACCTTCTCGATGCCGGACTCGAGCACCGACACAGTGCGCTTCTTCTCGTCGACCTCGTAGTCCTCGTCGATGCGCAGCCGGTCGACCAAGGCGGCGAACTCGGGGTACCACTTGACCTCGTCCTGCGTCGGGCCGGAGATGATCAGCGGCGTGCGGGCCTCGTCGATGAGGATCGAGTCGACCTCGTCGACGATCGCGTAGGAGTGGCCGCGCTGTACGCAGTCGGCCAGTGCCGTGGCCATGTTGTCGCGCAGGTAGTCGAACCCGAACTCGTTGTTGGTGCCGTAGGTGATGTCGGCGGCGTAGGCCTCGCGACGCTGGGCCGGCGACATTCCCGGCAGCACGCAGCCCACGCTCATGCCGAGGAAGTGGTAGACCCGACCCATCCACTCGGCGTGGTAACGCGCCAGGTAGTCGTTGACCGTGACCACGTGCACGCCGTTGCCGGCGAGGGCGTTGAGGTACGTCGGCAGCGTGGCCACGAGCGTCTTGCCCTCGCCGGTGCGCATCTCGGCGATGTTGCCCAGGTGCAGGGCGGCGCCGCCCATCACCTGGACGTCGAAGTGTCGCTGGCCCAGGACCCGTCGCGCTGTCTCGCGCACCGTCGCGAAGGCCTCGGGCATCAGGTCGTCGAGGCTCTCCCCCGCGGCGATCCGCTCCTTGAACTCGTCGGTCAGCCCGCGCAGCTCGTCGTCGGACAGCGCGGTGTACTCCTCCTCGATGGCGTTGACCTGGTCGGCCACCGCCGACAAGGTGCGCAGGATCTTGCCCTCACCCATGCGGAGGAGCTTGTCGAGCAGTGCCACGGTGACCGGACTCCAGGGATCGCTGAGATGGGGGACGCGCGGTGAGCGACGTGTCCGTTCCATCGTAGACATCGGTGCCGACGTCGTGAGCCACTCGCACCGATCGGGGCCTCGCCGCCGGGCCCGAGGCGCGGTCAGTGCCGGTGGCCCGCGACCGGTACGGCCGCGGCGAGAGCGGGCGCCAGGTCCCCGCGCGGCTCCACGACCACGTCGCCGAGCCCCTGCCACGCCGCCGCCCGCACCAGCTCGGCGGCCAGCTCGGCGGCCGTGTCCGGCGGTGCGTCGGGCTCGGCGTGGGCGGCGCGGACGCGCAGGCGCCCGCTGGCCCGGTCAGCCTTGAGGTCGACCCGAGCCACCAGCTGGTCGCCGAGCAGGAACGGCAGCACGTAGTAGCCGTGCACGCGTAGATGCTCGGGGACATAGATCTCGAGGCGGTAGCGGAAGTCGAACAGTGCTTGGGTGCGGGTGCGTTCGAAGACCAGCGGGTCGAACGGGCTGAGCAGCGTGCGCGCCTCGACCCGGCGAGGCGTGCGCGCGTCGACGTGCAGGTAGGCCGGACGGTCCCAGCCCTGCACCCGGGCGGGCAGGAGCTCCCCCGCCTCGACCAGCTGACGTACGGCCAGGCGGCAAGCGGCCGGACGCAGCCGGAAGTAGTCCCGCAGGCACGGCTCGGTGGCGACGCCGCAGGCGCGAGCGGCCTGGGCGACGAGCGTGCGGACGGCGTCGGCCGGCTCGGGGGTGGGTGCCGCGAGGACGCTCGCCGGCAGCACCCGCTCGGGCAGGTCGTAGCGCCGCTCGAAGGCCCCGTTGCGCCCGGCCGAGGTCACCGCACCGGCGTAGAACAAGAACTCCAGTGCCTGCTTGACCACCGACCAGTTCCACCCCCAGTCCTCGCGGGTGCGGGGAGCGTCGGTGCTGATGCGGGCGTCGACCTGCCTGGCGGTCAAGGGTCCGTGGTCACGTACCTCGTCGAGCACGCAGGCGAGCAGGTCGGGCCGCTCGCGGGCAACCCGCAGCGGACCGCCCCAGGCCTGCTCGCTGGCCCGGGCCATCCGGTGCCGCAGCGCCGGGTGCAGGTCGACGCGCACCAGCGAGGCCTCGTGGGCCCAGTACTCGAACACCCGGCGGGGGCCTCGGGACGCGGCCCGGTCGAGCAGCGCCGGGTCGTACGGGCCCACTCGGGAGTAGAACGGCAGGTAGTGGGCGCGCGCGAAGACGTTGACGGAGTCGATCTGGAAGAACCCGAGGCGACCCAGCACCCGGTCCAAGGCGCGTGGCCCCGGCGGCACGGGACGGTCGGTGAAGCCCTGGGCAGCCAGCGCCGTGCGGCGCGCCTGCAGACGGGAGAGCCGGATCGGAGCGCTCCTGCGAGGGCCTTCGGTCACGGAGCGTCCAGCAGCTTCTCCCGCATGGCGTACATGACCGCCTCCATGCGCGAGTGCAGCTGCAGCTTCTCCAAGATGTTGCGGATGTGGTTCTTGACGGTGTTCTCGCTGATGAACAAGGTGCGCGCGATCTCGCGGTTGTTGCGCCCGCGAGCGACGTGGCGCAGCACCTCCAGCTCGCGGTTGGTGAGCCGGGGGGCGTTGCCGGGGGCACGCTCGGGCTGGGCGAGCTGCTTGAACTCGTCGAGCAGCTTGGCCGCCATGGAAGGGCTGATCAGCGACTGACCCTCGGCGACCAGCCGCACCGCCTGCGCGACCTGGTCGATGGAGGCGTCCTTGAGCAGGTAGCCCGAGGCGCCGTTCTTGACCGCGTCGTACAGGTCGGACTCGTCGTCGCTCGCGGTCAGCATGATGATGCGGGTGGTCGGGACCTCCGCGCTGATCCGGGCGCACGTGTCCAGCCCGGACAGCCCCGGCATGCGTACGTCGAGCAGCACGACGTCGGGAGCGGTGGCCGCGGCGAGCCTGATCGCGCTCTCGCCGTCGGCGGCGTCCCCGACCAGCTCGATCCCCTCCTCGCCGGCGAGGACCATGGTGAGACCCCGCCGGAACAGCTCCTGGTCGTCGACGACGAGCAGCCGGATCGGCTCGCTGGCCTGCTCCGGCACGGGTTCGGCCGCCGAGAAGCGCCCGCTGGGCGTCCCGGAGCCGGGAACGATCTCCATCAGTGGATCATCGCACGCCGGCTGAGGATCACCGAGGCACCCGCAGCCGCTACAACGCCAGCCGCACCACGCCGTAGTCGTACCCGCGACGGCGGTAGACGACGCTGGGCTCGGCGCTGTGCTGGTCGACGAACAAGTAGAAGTCGTGGCCGACGAGCTCCATCTCGTGCAGCGCCTGGTCGAGGGTCATCGGCTCGGCCGGGTGGGTCTTCTCCCGGACGACCAGCGGGCCGTCGCCTTCCACCAGCAGCGGACCGACCTTGCGCAGTCCAGGTCCTGGGGCGTCGTCACCTTCCGCGGAGCCGAGCGTGGCGAGGTCGGCGGTGGCTTGGGCCACCGACACCGGGGTGCGGTTGCCGTGGTGCACCCTGCGGCGGTCCGCGGCGCGGCGAAGGCGAGCCTCGAGCTTGGACCAGGCCCCGTCGAGCGCGGCGAACTTGTCCTCCGCGCAGCACTCCGCTCGCACCACCGGGCCGCGGGACCGCACGGTGAGCTCGACCTTGACGGCCCGGTCGTGTTGGCGTGGGTTGCGCTCGGCCGTGACCTCCACGTCGATGCCGATCACCTTGTGGTCGTACTTCTCGACGCGGTGGAGCTTTTCGGCGGTGTGCTCACGGAAGCGGTCCGACACCTCGCAGTGCCGACCTTTGACGACTATGTCCACAGCTGACCTCCCAGTCACGACGGTGCGAGACGACGAGGGCACCCAGCCGCGACGGGAGCGGACGCCGCCGAGTCGGCGACGCCCCTCCCAGACCGGGGAGGGTGCCATGCACAGACGCTAGTCGCCTGGTGGGCGCGAGGCCACCGCGAGCCGAGGTCCGTGCCGCTGGGTCGCGGCGACGGTCGCCCCCGCGGCGGGGGCGACGCCGACGGCGCGCAGCGCCCGTACCGCCTCGGCGAGGCTCGCCCCGGTGGTGACGACGTCGTCCACGACCACGACCTCGCTGCCGGACCGGCTGCGCGAGCGGCGCGGGACGGCAACGAAGGCGCCCTCGAGGTTCGCCACCCGGGCCACCGACGAGAGACCGGCCTGGTCACGCACGGTGCGGGCGTGCGCCAGCAGTGGTGCCACCGAGCAGTGGATCCCGCGCCGGCGCAGGCGCGCGGCGGCCACCCGGGTCATCCGCAGGAGTGGGTCGTGGCCGCGCGCACGCACGCTGTCGACCGACGACGGCACCGGCACGAGCGCCAGGGTCCGACCCGCGGGGACCTCGACGGCGACCTCGATGGCGACCTCGATGGCGAGTGGCAGCAAGCGACCGAGCGGTCGGGCGAGCGCGAGGCGGCGGTGCTCCTTGTGCGCCACGACCAGGTCGCGCAGCAGGCCGTCGTAAGACCCGGCGCAGACCAGCGCAAGTGGGTGGGGCTGCGTCAGCACGGCCGGTGTGGGGTCGGGTCGGCATTCGCGTGGCTGGCATGCGTCCAGCGCCGTGGCGCAGTCCCCGCACAGTGCGCGCCCCGGTCTCTCGCACCCCGCACAGCGACTGCCGCTGAACAGGTCCGCCCCGGCGTCGATCAGCCTCCTGACCGCAGAGTCGTGCACACCGCCAGCCTGTCCCGCCGCACGCGCGGGGTGCGACCGCGTCGTGCGAGGCGGTGGACCGGCCGGCGAGGCGTCCGTGCTGGGGACGACACGCGGCCGGTCAGCCGGGGAAGTTGGGGAAGCGCAGCCGGGCGGAGCTGACGCTGACCCAGCGACCAGCGTCGTCCTGGTACAGCAGGCGGCCGCGCCGGTCCGCGACATACACCGGGTCCTCGGGGTTGCCGGAGCTCTCCACGCCCACCACCCCCGGGTCGTTGAGCGGGGTGGCCCCGGTGAGCAGCCCGCCGGAGACCTGGGAGCCGTCGATCCGCACGGTGTACGGCTCGGGGAGGCTCCCGTCGAGCCGGGCGAGCACGACGAGCTCGGTGGGGTCGCGCCAGGTCAGGTCGAGCACTCGGGCCAGCGTGCCGGGCGCCGTGACCAGCGGGCGCATGCGGTCCACCGCGCGCACACCGCGGCCCTCCGCGCGCACGATGCGCCCAATGACGACGCGCGGCGCTCCGCTGGCCGCGTCGGTCTTCGCACCGTGGCGACCGTCACTCCCGTCCTCCGCGGCGCTGCGGATGACCGCGGCGAAGCGGGAGCCGTCCGGACTCACCGCGTAGGACAAGACCCGGCTCCTCGCCAGGACGCCGCGGCCCACGTCGCGCACCCCGTCCGCGGTCATCACCAGGACGCGCGAGCCGCCGCTGTCACGATCGACGACCCACAGCTGCCCGTAGCGGTCCCACGAGGGCCCGAGCAGGTCGCGGCCGGTGTACCGGACCGCCGGCCGGGCGTCGGCGGGGCCGGCCAGCTGGCCCACCAGGATGCGTCCACCACCGGATGACAGCGCGGCGATGCGGGTGAATCGAAGGTTCACGTCGAAGTCGCCGATACCTTGCGCGGACTCGCCGTAGCGGCCGGTGAAAGGGGCGGCGCCCTCCTGCGACACCGCGACCAGACGACCCCGACGCAACCCGAACAGCTGTCCGCGTACGGGCGGGTCGGTGGGGTCAAAGGACTGCCACGACCCGGCCGGCTGTACCTCCGGCACACCGTCGACCGCGATCGGTGCGTCTCCCAGGAGGATCCGCACCCCGTTGACCTCGGGCACCTGGCCGAGGGTCCAGACCAGCTGGGCGCTGAGCAGCTCGCGTTGCGGTTCGGACAGCGACGCCGCCGACGCGGGCAGCCGCACCTCGGCCACGCCGGCAGAGGTCAGCACCGTCGACACGCTCTCCGCGTCCCCCGGCACCGCGTTGCTCACAGCGTCGCCGAGGGCCTGCGACGGCCCGTCGAGCAGGCCCCGCAGCAACAACGTGGGCAGCTGCGTGCCGGACGGCAGCCAGACCGGCTCGGGGACGAGCAGTGATCGGGAGACGTCGAGGAAGTACAACGCGTACGGGCGGTAGTAACGCTCGAAGGCCGACTGACTGACGTACGTCGCGTCGGGCGGGTTCTCGATCCGCCACTCGCCGTTGACCCGTACCAAGGAGAACTCGCGGTCCGGACGCAGGACCGGGGTCGGCTCTGCCCGGTAGTCACCGCGCGCCGACACGGTCGCCACCCGGCGGGCGGCCAGCTCGACGTCCGACACGGTCCCCTGCGTGCGCACCTGGTCGTAGACGACCGTGCGGGTCGACGGCCGCCACGCCGCGGCGGCGTCGGAGGTGAGGAACTGCGAGGCCGTCTCGACCGACGCCGGATACGCCTGCTGGGCGTCCAGGAAGCCGAGCACGACCTCCGTCGGTGTCGCTCCGGGCACCGGCCCCGGTGCCTCGTAGCGGACGGCCAGCTCCTCGTCGGGCGGCCCAGCGGCGGCCTCCGTGACCGGACCACTGCTCGGGACGCTCGCACAACCGGCCAACGCCACGACAGCAGCCGTGACCCAGGCCGCCCGTCGCCCCGCCCTGGTGGGCGTCCTGCGGGTCGTCCTCCGTGTCATCGCCGCGCCCCGGTTGCGGAGTGCGCCGCCGGTACGGACACCGGACGCCTCACGGGCGGGCGGGCGGCGTCGCGCGGCACCAGCGGGATGGGTGACCCCTCGAGGTCACCCCCCGCACGTCGCGGCAGCGTCAGCCGGAACTGCGCACCGCGGCCCGGCTCGCCCCACGCCTCCAGCCACCCGCCGTGCAGCACCGCGTCCTCCTGAGAGATCGCCAGCCCGAGACCCGTACCGCCGCTGACGCGCACCCGGGAGGGGTCAGAGCGCCAGAACCGGTTGAAGACCAGCGCCGCCTCACCTGGTGCGAGACCGATCCCGAAGTCGCGGACAGCGAGCGCCACCGCCGTGTCGTCGCCGGCGATGCGCAGCTCCACGACGGGGGACTGGCTGTAGCTGATGGCGTTGGCGACCAGGTTGCGGACCACCCGCTCCACCCGGCGTACGTCGGCGTCGACCAGGCACGGGCACTCGGCGGCCGAGATGGTGAGCCGCACCGACGCCCGCTCCGCCAGCGGCGCCGAGGAGTTCACCACCCGCTCGGCCACCTCGCACAGGTCGACGGTGTCCAGGTCGAGAGCAGCGGCCCCGGCGTCGAAGCGGCTGATCTCCAGCAGGTCGGCGAGCAGGGCCTCGAACCGGTCGAGCTCGGCCTGCAGCAGCTCGGCCGAGCGGGCAGTGGCCGGATCGAAGCGGTCCTTGGCGTCGTGCAGCACGTCGGCGGCCATGCGTACCGTCGTGAGCGGCGTGCGCAGCTCGTGCGACACGTCCGAGACGAAGCGGCGCTGCAGCACCGAGAGCTCCTCGAACTGCCGGATCTGTTTCTGCAGGCTCGCGGCCATCTGGTTGAACGACACCCCCAGCCGCGCGATGTCGTCCTCACCGGTGACGTGCAAGCGTTCCTCGAGGCGGCCGGCCGCGAGCCGTTCGGCGATCCGGCGCGCGAGTCGGACCGGGGTCACCACCTGGCGCGTGACCAACCACGCCACCCCGGCCACCAGCACCAGCAGCGCGAGGGCGGCCGAGATCAGCGCCCGCTCCAGCAGGGCGAGGGTCTGCTCCTGCTCTCCCATCGGAAACAGGTAGTACAACGCGTAGACGTCCCCGGTGGTCGGCACCTGGACCTGCGACCCCACAACGACAGCCGGCTCTGAGGGCTTGTCGGTGACATAGCGCAGCCGGGTGTAGGTCCAGTGGGTCTTGACATTGGACTCCACCTCGGTGCGCAGGCTGGCCGGCACGCTGCTCGCGTCCACGTCGGCCGACCTCCGTCGGCCGGTCTCCCCCCCGGGCTGGTCGAGCGGCCCGATGAGCACGACCTCGTACGTGCGCGCGCTGCCCCCCCGGTTGGCCAGCGTCTCCACCAGCGACGTGAGGGCCTCGGACTCCGACGCGGTCTCGCTCAGGGCCCCGGGCGCCAGCTCGATGCGAGCCTCACGGAAGCCGGCCTCGGCCTGTGCCACCGACGCCTTGGCCTTGTCCTCCACCAGTCCGTCGGCGACCGAGCGCAGCAGCACCCAGCCCACCAGCGCGACGACGATGGTGGACAGCAGCAGCGTGCTCAGCACGACGCGGGCCTGCACCGAGCGGCGCCACGCATAGGTCGTGAGACGCAGCACCCGCCTCATGACCTGCAGCACGCGCCGCATGGCGATCAGTCCGAGCCGGCGCGGTAGCCGACACCGCGCACCGTGAGCACCACCTCGGGGTGCTCCGGGTCGTGCTCGACCTTGGAACGCAGGCGCTGCACGTGAACGTTGACCAGGCGGGTGTCGGCAGCGTGGCGGTAGCCCCAGACCTGCTCCAGCAGCACCTCACGGGTGAACACCTGCCATGGCTTGCGGGCCAAGCACACCAGCAGGTCGAACTCCAGGGGCGTGAGCGCGATGGCGCTCTCACCCCGGCGAACCTCGTGTCCGGCGACGTCGATGGTGAGATCACCGATGCGGAGGTGTTCGGCGGCCACGTCGTCGAAACTGCGCAGCCGGGCCCGGACCCGAGCGACCAGCTCCTTGGGTTTGAACGGCTTGACCACGTAGTCGTCGGCCCCGGACTCGAGTCCGACCACGATGTCGACGGTGTCGTTCTTGGCGGTCAGCATGACGATGGGCACGCCCGACTCGGCTCGGATCGCCTTGCACACGTCGATCCCGTCCAGGCCGGGCAGCATGAGGTCGAGCAGCACGATGTCGGGCCGGTGTTCGCGGAACGCGACCAGCGCCTTGTCCCCGCTGTGGACGGCGCGGGGCTCGAAACCCTCGGTGCGCAGCACGATCGTGAGCATCTCCGCCAGCGCGACGTCGTCATCGACGACAAGCACCCGAGCGCGCGCAGAGGAACGCGCGGTGCTCCCGGGCTCGGCCACGTCGTCCTCCCGCCCCAACACACCGCGGCACCCGTGCGGGCGGCGGTGCCCACCAGCGTACGGGCAGGCGCACGGCCCAGAATCACCAAGCAGCCTCGGCGAGGCCCCAGACTCGGGAAACCATGTTGGCCCGCCCCACGGCCAGTGGTGCCAGACCGGGCACCAACACACTCAGACAGCCCCGGTTGGCACCACTCGGCGCGACCGTACCCCCGGATGGCACCACTCGGCGGGGAGGGCTCGATCCCGGTGGTGACGCCGGGAGCGTCAGTACCGGTAGTGGTCGGACTTGTACGGACCCGCCACGTCGACGCCGAGATAAGCGGCCTGATCCTTGCTCAACTCGGTCAGGGAGGCACCGAGCGCGGCGAGGTGCAGGCGGGCGACTTCCTCGTCGAGGTGCTTGGGGAGCGTGTGGACGCCGATGGCGTACTGGTCGCGCTTGGTGAACAGCTCGATCTGCGCCAGGACCTGGTTGGTGAAGCTGTTGCTCATCACGAACGAGGGGTGGCCCGTGGCGTTGCCCAGGTTGAGCAGGCGGCCCTCGCTCAGCACGATCACGGCGTGGCCGTCGGGGAAGGTCCACACGTCGACCTGCGGCTTGACCGTGGTGCGCGAGATGCCGGGGGTGGCGGCGATCCCGGCCATGTCGATCTCATTGTCGAAGTGGCCGATGTTGCCCAGGATCGCCTGGTGCTTCATCCGGCTCACCTGCTCGGCGGTGACCACGTCGACGCAGCCGGTGGCGGTGATGACGAGGTCAGCGGAGCCGACCACCTCGTCGAGGGTGGCGACCTGGTAGCCATCCATGGCCGCCTGGAGGGCGCAGATGGGGTCCACCTCGGTCACGATCACCCGGGCCCCCTGGCCGCGAAGCGACTCGGCACAACCCTTGCCGACGTCGCCGTAGCCGCAGACGACTGCGACCTTGCCGCCGATGAGGACGTCGGTGGCGCGGTTGATGCCGTCGATCAGGGAGTGCCGGCAGCCGTACTTGTTGTCGAACTTGGACTTGGTGACCGAGTCGTTGACGTTGATCGCCGGGAACAGCAAGGTGCCGGCCCGGAAGCGCTCGTACAACCGCAGCACGCCGGTGGTGGTCTCCTCGGTGACGCCCTGGACCGACTCCGCGATCGTCGTCCACTTGCCCGGGTCCTCGGCCAGCGTCCGGCCGAGCAGCGTGAGCACTTCACGCACCTCGGCGTTGGCGGTGGAGTCGGCGGGCGGGACGGCGCCTGCCCGCTCATAGTCGACGCCGAGGTGCAGCAGCAAGGTGGCGTCGCCGCCGTCGTCGAGCAGCATGTTGGGGGTCTGCCCCTCGGGCCAGGTGAGCGCCCGATCGGCGCACCACCAGTACTCCGCGAGGCTCTCGCCCTTCCAGGCGAAAACCGGCACGCCGACGGGGGACTGCGGGGTCCCCCCGCGCCCCACCGCGACGGCGGCGGCGGCGTGGTCCTGGGTGGAGAAGATGTTGCAGCTCGCCCACCGCACCTGGGCGCCGAGGTCGACCAGCGTCTCGATCAGCACGGCGGTCTGTACGGTCATGTGCAGCGAGCCGGTGATCCGTGCGCCGGCGAGCGGCTGGTCGGCGCCGTACCGCTCACGCATGGCCATCAGGCCGGGCATCTCGTGCTCGGCGAGGGTGATCTCGAGGCGGCCGAACTCGGCCAGGGACAGGTCGGCGACCTCGAAGTCGCCGGTGGCGGTGGTGTCAGGCACGGGTCTGAGGCTACGTCACCCGCCGGCACCGCCGGCGGTCCGGTCGGCGGCACCGCGGTCGAGGGCCGGCTCGAGGTAGATGGTGGTGGCGCTGGGCTCGGCGGCACGCACCCGGCGTTCGGCCTCGTCGATGGCGCGGGCCACCGAACCGGCGCTGTCGTCGTGCTCGACGGCGATCTTGGCGCCCACCAGCAGCTCGTCCGGACCGAGGTGCAGCGTGCGCAGGTGGATGATCCGCTCGACGCCCGGTGCCCCGTCGAGGGCGCCCCGGATCCGCTCAACGGCCTCGGGGGCCGCCGACTCCCCCAGCAGCATCGATCGGGTCTCGATCGCGAGCACGACCGCCACGGCGATCAGCAGCAGACCAATGGCCGCGGCACCGGCGACGTCGAAGTGCGCGTTGCCGGTCAGCAGCGTCAGCCCGACGCCGGCCAGGGCCAGCGCCAGACCCAGCAGCGCGGCGGTGTCCTCCAGCAGAACGACGGGTAGTTCTGGTGCCTTGGCCACGCGGACGAACTGCACCCACGAACGTCCCTCCCGCAGTGGGTTCGCCTCATGGACGGCGGTACGCAGCGAAAACGACTCCATCACGATGGCGATGCTGAGCACCACGAGCGGAACCCACCACCACTTGCTCTCCAGCAGCTCGTCGGGGCCGCCGTCGTGCACCTCGTGCCACTTGTGGTACGCCTCGTACAGCGCGAAGAGCCCGCCGACGCTGAACAGCACGACGGAGACGATGAAGGCGTAGACGTAGCGCTCGCGGCCGTACCCGAACTGGTGCTCAGCGGTCGCTTCACGCTGGGCGCGCCGCCCCCCGACCAGCAACAGCACCTGGTTCCCGGAGTCGGCCACGGAGTGGATCGCCTCGGCCAGCATCGAGGTCGCGCCGGTGATGAAGAACGCCACGAACTTGCTGACCGCGATGCCGATGTTGGCAAGCAGCGCGGCGATGATCGCCTTTCCTCCGCCGTGGCCCCCGGAGTGCCCCTCCGCGGGCTCTGTCGCCTGACCCTCGGCGTGACCCTGGGCCCGCTGAGTCATGGTGCCTCCGTCTCGTTCTCGATGGTGCCCTGACCGACCGCGAGGTAAGCCGCGACCCAACCACCGCGCGCCAGCAGGGCGGCGTACCGCGCGACGCCCGACCAGCCGACCGTGTCGGCCGTGCTGATCGTGTGCACCGACACGCCGGTGCGCACCGCCTCGCTCTGCAACCGGCCGCGCCTGGCCCGCAGCAGCGGGTCGTCGGCGCCGTCGTCCAGGACCACCAGGGTGGGACGAGGCTTCCCGGCCTGCTGTCCCTCTGCCTCCGCGAACGGATCCGCGAAGAGGTCTTTGGGCCGGGCGGCAGCCAGCAGTGGCAGCAGGTGCTCGGCGTCGCCAGCCAGGGCCGGCTGGCGGCTGGCTCGACGCACGGCCTCCGCGACGCGACGAGCAGCCCGGGCCGCCAGCACACTGCCGCCCCACACCAGCGGCGTGGTGTCCGCCAACGCGATCGCCAGCTCCTTGGCCGGGTTGCGGGCCAGGTCGACGAACGGGGAGCACTCGAGCGCCTCGTCATCGAGTGCCTGGGCGACGTTCTCGCCGGCGACGTCGGGGCCGAGACCCCAGCCGTGCAGCACCTGCAACGTGACGACCGCGACGGCCAGTGGGTCATCGGTGTGCACCGGAAGCAGCGTGGTGTCGCGGCCCGCTGCGAGCTCGGCCACCGGTGCGTGCGGCGAGCATGCCACCAGCAGCGTGCACCCCCGACGTACGGCCTCGGCGACCGCGCTGGTGGCCGAGACGTCGCCGCTCGACCCCGCCAAGACGACCACCATGTCCAGCGCGCCGGCCCAACCGGGCAGGCCAGGACCCGGCCAGGCGACGAACGGCACCGGGCACCACGGCTCCAGCACCGCCCGCAGCAGGCGTGCGTCGGCGCCAGCCACGACGAGCGCGCGGGGGTCTCCGCCGCGCGGGTTGAGACCGGCCAGCGTCTCCTTCGCGGCCAGCACCTCACGACGTACCCGTGCCCCGGCCTCGGCCAGTTCGCGCAGGACCGGGTCCGCCGCGGCGAGCGCGATCGGATCGTCGAGACGTGCGTCGTCGAACACCGTGGATCGGGTCAGTCTCGGACGCCGGCGGGTGGCGCCGCATCGCCGGGACCTTCGGCCGCAGCCTGCTCCACGGAGGGTTGACCTGGGACCGGGCGTGCTGGTGCAGCGTCCGGTCGGAGGTGGGACTGCGGCCGGCGGGCCTCGTCCACGAGCATGACCGGGATGTCGTCGCGGACCGGGTAGGCGAGCCCGCAGCCTTGGCACACCAGCTCGTTGGCTGCCTCGTCCGCTCGCACCTCGGCTCGGCACGCCGGGCACACCAAGATCTCCAGCAGACTCGCGTCGAGGTTCATCCCGCACTCCTCACGATCTCCAGCACGCGGTCGCGCACCGACCCCATCATGGCCGAGTCCTTGGCCTCGACGTTGAGCCGCAGCAGCGCCTCGGTACCCGAAGGGCGCACGTTGAACCACCAGTCCTCGTGCTCGACGGTGACACCGTCGAGGTGGTCGACGCTGACACCGGGCTCTGCCACGACGGCGGCCTCGACCCGCGCCATCGCCGCCACGGGGTCGGCCACCACCGAGTTGAGCTCCCCGGAGGAGGCGTACGGGGTGAGACCGCCCACCAGATCGGAGAGTGCCTGCCCACCCTGCGACAGCGCCGCCAGCACGTGCAGCGCGGCGAGCAGCCCGGAGTCGGCCGACCAGAAGTCGCGGAAGTAGAAGTGCCCGGAGTGCTCACCACCGAACACCGCGCCCGTCGTCGCCATCTGCGCCTTGATCCCGGAGTGGCCCACCGGAGTGCGGACCGGGACCCCACCGTGTGCTCGGATGGCCTCAGGCACCGAGCGCGAGCAGATCAGATTGTGCAGCACCAAGGCACCGGGCTCCCGGGCCAGCTCGCGAACCGCGATGAGCGAGGTGATCGCCGACGGGCTGACGAGGTCGCCGCGCTCGTCCACGACGAAGCACCGGTCGGCGTCGCCGTCGAAGGCAAGGCCGATGTCGGCCCGCTGGCGGCGTACCTGTGCCTGCAGGTCGACGAGCGTCGAGGGGTCGAGCGGGTTGGCCTCGTGGTGGGGAAAGCGCCCGTCGAGCTCGAAGTACATGGGCACGAGGTCGACGTCGAGATGCGCGAACACGGCCGGAACGGTGTGCCCGGCCATGCCGTTGCCGGCGTCGACGACGACCCGCAGGGCTGACCGGTCCGGTGGCCGCGCCGGCACCGGGGCGAGTCGCAGCAGGTGGCTGGCGTAGGAGCCGAGGAGATCGCGTCGAACGAGGCCGCCGATGGGCCCGGAGGAGCGTACGGCGTCGCCAGTGAGCACGCGCTCGGCGACGTCGCGGACCTCGGCCAGCCCGCTGTCCCGCCCGATCGGACGGGCTCCGGACCTGCACAGCTTCACGCCGTTCCAGCCGGCCGGGTTGTGACTCGCGGTCACCATGGCTCCGGGCAGGTCGAGCGAGCCGGAGGCAAAGTAGAGCAGGTCGGTCGATGCCAGACCCACGTCCACGACGTCGAGCCCGCGCGAACGGATGCCGTCAGCGAGGGCGGCGGACAGCTGCGGGGAGCTCACGCGCATGTCGCGGCCCACGACCACGGCCGGTGCGGAGCCGGACGCATGCTGGCCATGCTGGCCATCCGGGGCGACGAGGTCGGCCAGCCCACAGCCGAGCGCGTGGAGCAACACGGGGTCGAGCTGCTCCGGCACGAGACCGCGCACGTCGTACGCCTTGACGACCGTCGCCAGCTTGGCAGCCCGGTCGGGACCCGAGGTCGGGGCGCTCACGTCTCGGTGGAACGCAGCACCCTCAGGTGACCCCTGCGTCCGACCTCGACGGCTCGCCCTGCCGGTTCGGCGACGGGCACCGGTCGGGCGGCATCGCGGACGGCGTCGGCGAGCGCGAGCAGGTCGTCCCCGGACGGGACGGCCTGCTCGGCACCGCCGGCGAGGCGCAGCACGTCCCACCCGCGGGGCACCGACAGACGGCCCGCATGCCGGTCGCACAGGTCATAGGAGTGCGGCTCGGCGTACGTCGCGAGCGGACCGAGAACGGCGGTGGAGTCGGAGTAGACGAAGGTCAGCGTGGACACCGCGGCGACGTCGCAGGCGGCGCGCGAACAGCGGCGGGCAGGACTCACGCCAGCACGCTACCGGGCCGGCTGCTGCCTGCTCCGGATTGGCGCCGGCAGCCGGGCCGTGTCGACCGGCAGCCGGTCCGATCTTTTCTTGTCCGGGCCTAGAACCATTCGCGCCCGGCCGGCATCTCAACCAGTGACCCACCCCTGACCCGACCGCTCACACAGAAAGCCGGTGCTGCCATGAACCCCCGCTCGACGCTGCTGACCCTGACCACCGTCGCTGGGCTCGCCCTGACGACCGGATGCGCAGCCCTCGCCGGCTCCGCCGACGAGGTGCCGCTCGGCGCCGCCGACCCGACGACAGCCCCGACACCGCACCAGCACCACCAGGGAGCCGCGCACCGGGCTGCCGCGCCGGCCACCCCAGCGGCGAGCTCGGCAAGCACACCCGCCCCCTCCACGCCGGCTTCGAGCGAGGAGCCGACCTCCGCGCCGGAAAGCGGGGCGTCGCCGAGCAAGCCCACCTTGTGCCAGCCGGACGGGCCCTACGGCAAGACCGTCCGGCTCGTCGTACCGCGCGGCTGGACCAAGCACACCAGCAACCAAGGCTGCGACTGGACCGCGCCAGACGGCATGGGCAGCGTGTCCGTAGTCGACGTGGGCGCGGAGCAGGCCACCTTCTCGGCGGTCGCGCGCAGCGAGCGGGACGCGCCTGGCTACATCACCGGTTACCGCAAGGTCGCCTTGTACGGGGACCGGAATCCCGCCCTCGGCGACGTGGTGGTGTGGGAGCACCTCGGCGAGGACGTCTACACGTTCCACTTCGCCACCTACTACGCCGTCGGCTGGCGGACCAGCCTGATGCTCCCCGAGCCGTCGTGGAACAGCACCGGAGCCGCGACCTTCGACGAGATCAGGCAGGAGTTCAGCCCGGTCCCGTGACCGTTGACGACCGGTGACGCGGCGGTGCGGCGCCGACCGGCCCAGGTGGCCCGCTGCGACCAGCCCGCGACGGCGAGTCCGCTCGCTAGGCTCCTGCGATGGTCTGTCTCGGAGAACACCCGCGCCCGTGGCGCCGTCCATGACCAGCGACGACTCGCTGGCCGACCTGGCGACCCGGGCGGCCGGCGGTGACGGTGCCGCGCTCGATGCGCTGCTGGCCGCCATCTCGCCGAGGGTGATGCGGGTGTGCGCCCGGATGCTGCCGTGCCGCGAGGACGCCGAGGAGGCGTGCCAGGACGCGTTGCTGCTCGTCGCCACCCGGATCGGCTCCTTCGCCGGCCGCAGCGCCTTCACGACGTGGTCGCACGCGGTGGCCGCCAACTCCGCGCGCCAGACGTACCGGTCGCTGAAGCGGCGGTCGCTGGAACGACCGGTCGAACAGCTCCCGGTGGCGGCCGACCCACGCACCACCAGCGTCATCGCCGGCAGCCGGCTGGACCTGCTCGAGGCGCTCGAGACCCTGGAGGCCGACCACCCAGAACTGGTGGAGGCGGTGGTGCTGCGTGACGTCGGCGAGCTGGACTACGCCGAGATCGCGCGGCTGCTCGAGCTGCCCCTGGGCACGGTCAAGTCACGCATCCACCATGCCCGCCAGCGGCTGCGCCCACTGCTCGTTCTCCACGACTGACCGGGCACGACTGGCTGGGCCGACGGACCACCCGCCAGGGCCACACCCCGCCTCGGTCCGTCACACGCTCTTCGCCGCCCGCATGACCACGACGTCGCCGTGACCGCCGTATCCCAGCACCGCCTTGCCGTACGGGGCACCGTCGAAGCTGACCATCAGGTAGCCGCCGTCCGCAAGGTCGACGATCTGCGGATGCGGGATGTTGGTCAGGTACGGGGCGTCAAGGACGCCGACGCGGTCCATGCGCAGGTCGTACACCGGGTACTCGCGAGCGTCCTTGCTGCTCGCCAGGACGTACCACTGCCCGTGCAGCCGTTGAATGATCGGACCCTCGCACTGGCGGACGGTGGCGTCCCTGCCGACCAGCTCCAGCCCGGTGTCGTGGGCCGCCCCCGTCGGTCCGAGCGCGAGTGCCGGGTGGAAGTCGAACGGGGCCTGGGACGGGCTCTCGACGAAGGCAACGTGCCAACGGTCTCCGATCCGGGTGAACGAGGGGTCCCAGCTGCCCACCGACGTCGGGAGGTCCAGCACCTCGGAGTCCAACAGGTGCACCCCGCTCAGCAGGTCCTCGCTGGTGCTCAGGTGCCGCACGTGGACGCCGTTGAAGTCGAAGTCGCCCCACGAGCTGACTCCGACGATGCTGCGCTCGGCGTCCTCGTCGACGATCAGCTGCCCGGCATGGTCGCCGAGCACGAGTCCGGCTCGCCGGAAGTACAGCTGGGCCACCTGGGTGACGCTGGTCGGATCCGCGAGGTCGAGGGTGAACACCCCCCAGTGCGCCTGCGGGAAGAAGCCCATGCCGGCGCAGGTGAACGTCAGGTACGCGAGTCCGTCCCGCACGTAGGGGCGCCCGTCGGGGCGCTGCACGAGGTGCGGGTCACGCAGCCCAGCGTAGCCGAAGGCACCCGCTCTGACCCGTCCCAGCCGGACCGTGCCACCGCCGGCGCGAGGTCCGTAGGCGAAGGCGTACCGACACAACACCGCCGGGTCGCGCAGGTCGACCAACTTCGCCACTTTGTCGCGCATGGTGAGAACCGGCTGCCACCCGCTGCCGGTGTCGGCCACACCCGTGACCTGGTTCTCGCACAGGACGAGCCCGAGCCGGAACGGTGCGACGAGGTCGACCGTGCGGCGCTTGACCACGCGAGTACGGCCTCGGGTGCGCACCTCGATCGTCACCCGGCTGCGGCCCGGGTCATGGGCGACCAGCACGTGCTCGTCGTCGGCCGTCACCAGACCTGCGGCCACGCCCGGGCCGGACACCTGCTGCACCTCCAGCTCGATCGCGGCGAAGGGTGCGACGGGTGACTGGTCGGTGCGGGTGAGCCCGCCCTGGTCGGCCGCTTGGTCGGCTGCCTGGTCGACCAGGACAAAACCCGGTGCGACCAGCTCGAAGGGGCGGAAGCGTTCCAAGACGCGGAACGGCAGGTCGAACAACGGTTTGCCTCCGTTGGCTGGAGGGTCCGGTCGTCGGCGCTGAACCGCTCAGACCGCGCGCTTCTTCAGCTTGCGCCGCTCCCGCTCGCTGAGGCCGCCCCAGATCCCGAACCGCTCGTCGTGGGCCAAGGCGTACTCGAGGCACTGCGAGCGCACGTCACAGGTCAAGCACACCTTCTTGGCCTCCCGGGTCGAGCCTCCCTTCTCGGGGAAGAACGCCTCTGGGTCGGTCTGCGCGCACAGTGCGCGCTCCTGCCAGAGCAGCTCTCCACCCTCCCCGTCGAGCCAGTCGAGCCCGTCGAGCCCGTCGAGCACTGCCATCTCCGCCATCGCCAACTCGTGCACCGTGCCTCCTCGACCCAGGGTGTCCCATCGTTACCGAACCTCTCGTTACCGAACCTCGCCCGGCTCCAGCCGGGTGCCGGTGTGCCGCCACCCGCTGCGGGTTCGCGGTCCGCAGTGGACGACACGTATGGAATTACATGCTTGTCAATGCCGTCGCGTCAAGCGAAAGGCTGATAATGAGCCCAATCGGTGACCGGTGGACCGGTGGGTGAGACTGTCGGCATGCGCGTCACAGCCGTCTCCGGCGGCATCGGCGGTGCCCGGTTCCTGCGGGGAGTGCTGGCCGTCCTGGACCCCGCCGACGAGGTGACGGTCATCGCCAACACCGCCGACGACATCTGGCTGTTCGGCCTCAAGATCTGCCCCGACCTCGACACGCTCATGTACACCCTGGGTGGGGGTATCGACGAGGAGCGCGGCTGGGGACGCGCCGACGAGTCGTGGCACGCCAAGGCGGAGCTGGGTGCGTACGGTGTGGCGCCGGACTGGTTCGGCCTCGGTGACCGGGACCTGGCCACGCACCTGGTCCGCAGCCAGATGCTTGCGGCCGGCTACCCGTTGTCCAGCGTCACCGCGGCGCTGTGCGAGCGCTGGCAGCCGGGGGTCCGGCTGCTGCCGATGAGCGACGACCGCGTCGAGACGCACGTGGTGCTCGACGACGCGACGGCTGCGTCGGGTCGCCGGGCGGTCCACTTCCAGGAGTACTGGGTGCGGCTGCACGCCGTACCGGAGGTGCGTGACGTCGTCGTGGTCGGTCTCGACCGCGCCCGCCCGGCGCCTGGGGTCCTCGAGTCGGTGGCCTCGGCGGACGTGGTGCTGCTGCCGCCGTCCAACCCGGTGGTGTCGGTGGGCACCGTCCTCGGCGTGCCCGGGGTCTCGCAGGCTCTGCGCGAGGGCCCGGCCCCGGTGGTCGGGGTGTCGCCGGTGATCGGAGGCTCGGCCGTACGTGGCATGGCCGACCAGCTGTTGCGCGGCCTGCGGCGCGAAGGCACCGCGGCCGGGATCGCCCTGCACTACGGCGCCCGGCGGAACGGGGGGGTGCTCGACGGCTGGCTGGTCGACACCGTCGACGAGTCCGAGGTCGCCGCGATCGAAGCCAGCGGCATCGCCGCCCGGGCCGTACCACTGCTCATGCGCGACGACGAGGCGACCATGGCGATGGCGCGGGCAAGCCTCGAGCTCGCCGCACAGGTCGCGCGCCGGTGACCACTCCTGCGCCGCGGCACGGTGCCGACCGGCTCGAGGTGCTGCCGGTGGGTGGGCTGCCGGAGGTCCGCGCCGGTGACGACCTGGCCGAGCTGCTGGTGCGCGCGCTGTCAGCGCCGCTCCGGCCCGGTGACGTGGTGGTGGTGACGAGCAAGGTCGTCGCCAAGGCGGCCGGCCTGGTCGTGGGCGGGGACCGCGACGCCGTGGTCGAGCAGCATACGGACCGGGTCGTGGCGATCCGCGGCCCGCTGCGGGTGGTCCGGCTCAGAACCGGGCTGACGCTTGCAGCGGCCGGTGTCGACGAGTCCAACACCGAACCCGGCACAGTCGTGCCCCTTCCGCCCGACCCCGACTCCTGCGCAGCAGAACTACGTCGACGCCTGCTGGAGCTGACCGGGACCGACGTGGCCGTGCTCGTGACCGACACCGGCGGACGGGCCTGGCGGGAGGGTCAGACCGACCTCGCGATCGGGGTGGCCGGACTGCCGCCGCTGCTCGACCTGGCCGGGACGCTCGACGCCGCCGGCGTACCGCTGCGCGTCACCGCTCCAGCGATCGCCGATGAGGTGGCCGCTGCCGCGGACCTGGTCCAGGGAAAGGCGCTGGGCCGGCCCTTCGCCGTCGTACGGGGGCTGGCGCACCTGATGCTGGACCGAGACGACGCCGGCCCTGGCGGCCGCGCGCTGGTCCGGGACGAGGCGAGCGACCTGTTCGGGCTGGGCAGCCAGGACGCGGTTCGTCACGCCGTCCGCCGCGACGACCGCACCGCGGTCCGGGGCTTCCCAGCACCCGGTCCGGTGCGGCAGTGGCTGCCGAGCGTCGTCCAAGACGCGCTCGCCGGCGTCGACCCCGCGCTCGCCCGAGCCGTGCTCGCGCCGGGCGACCCGGCGCAGGTGGTCGTGCTCGTGCCGTCCAGCGATGGCTCCGCAGATGTCCTGCTCGCGGCAGGAGCGCTCACCGAGCGGGTCCGGGTGCTGGCAGCCGCGCACCGCGCCGGCATCGAGTCAGGTCCGTACGCCGACGCGGTCCTGCCCGTGGGGTGGCGTGCGGTGGCGTGCCTGCGGGTCGTCATCGGCTCCGACAGCGCCGACCACCCCTCCGTACGCTGATCCAGCCGCAAGACCCGTCCGCCGTGACTACAGGTGGCTTTCAAGGCGGCGATAACCCTCCCCTCTCACGTCAGACGCTGCCCAGACCCGTCCGCCGTGACTACAGGTGGCTTTCAAGGCGGGCGAAAGCCCTACTCGCTCACGTCAGACGCGGTTACCCCGGCCGCCCCGGCGCGGCGAAGTGTCAACCGGCTCACCCGCGCCAGGCGCCGCAGGGCACCCGCTCACCGGTCGCAGCCCACCCCGCTGCGACGACGGCATCGTCGCCCAGCACCACCCCGTGCAGCCGGGCGCCCGCTCCGACCACGGCGCCGGGGCCGAGCACGCACCGCTCGAGCACCGCGCCCGGTCCCACGTCGGCACCGTCCATCAGCACGCTGGCCAGGACCCCGGCACCCGCGCCCACCCTGGCGCCGGGACCGACGACGCTGCCGCCGGCGAGCGCCGCGGACGGGTCGACGAAGGCACCGTCCTGCACCAGGGCAACCCCGTCGGTGTGCGGCATCGCCAGTGAGGGCGCCACCCCGCGTACCAGGTCGCACGAGGCAGCGACCAGCAGGCCGGGGGTGCCGACATCGCACCAGTACGCGTCGTCGAGATGGCCGACGACGCGGCGTCCGGACGCGACCATGGCCGGGAAGGTCTCGCGTTCGACCGAGACCACCCGGCCAACCGGGATGGTGTCGAGCACCCGGCGGCTGAACACGTAGCAACCGGCGTTGACCTGATTGGTGACCGGCTCGGGGGACTTCTCGGTGAAGCCCAGCACGGTGCCGTCGGCAGCGGTCGGGACGCAGCCGTACGCGCGCGGGTCCGCCACCCGCACCAGGTGCAGCACCGCGTCCGTGTCGTCGTCGAGGCGAGCCACCTGGCGGCGCAGGTCGTGGCCGGAGAGCTGGTCGCCGTTGAGCACCAGTACCGGGGCATCGGGGTCGCTGCCCAGTGCCGACACCACGTTGCGGATGGCGCCGCCGGTGCCGAGAGGCTCTGTCTCGCGCACGTACGTGAGCCGCACGCCGTACGCCGACCCGTCACCGAGGACCGGCTCGAAGGCGTCGGCGTGATAGGCGGTCGCGAGGACCACCGAGTCGACGCCGACGGCGGCCAGCTTGGTCAGCTGGTGGGCCAGGAACGGCACGCCGCCAACCGGCAGGACGTGCTTGGGCCGACGCTCGGTCAACGGCAGCAGACGTGAACCCAGACCGCCCGCCACGATCACCGCCTCCACGCAGCGCACTCCTCCCCCGGCCCGCCCTCGCGACCGCCCGGTCATGCTGCCATCTGCGGCTCCTACAGTGGCGGCCATGCCCCGCGCCGGCCGCCTTCCTGCCACCCTGCCCGCCTTGCTCGACCGGCTGCTGCGCGAGGACGGGGCCCGCCCACTGCTCACCTTCTACGACCTCGACACCGGTGAGCGGGTCGAGCTGAGCGTGGCCAGCACCGAGAACTGGGTGGCGAAGACCGCCAACCTCCTCCAGGACTCTCTCGGCGTGTCCGCCGGGGCGCGGATACACATCGATCTGCCGGTGCACTGGCAGGCGGTGGTGTGGGCGCTCGCGTGCTGGCAGTCGGGCTGCGTCCTCGTGACCGGACCGGGGGCGTCACCCGACGTGGCCGTCGTACGCCACTGCGCCGCCGCGGTGGCTGACGGCGACGAGGTCGTGGCCCTGGCCCTGGCACCGATGGGGGCGCGCTCCGTCGAGCCGGTGCCACCTGGGGTGCTCGACTACGACGCCGAGGTGCTGGGGCACGGTGACCGGTTCGTGGCCAGCGACCCGCCGGGGCCGGACTCCGCGGCCGTAGAGGTGAACGGCACCGTCATGTCGCACCGGGCGTTGCTGACGGCGGTCGGTACCGGCGCTCAGCCGGCCAGGCCCCGCCTGCTGCTCACTGCCTCCCCGTTCGGTACGGAATCCCTGCCGAGCTGGTTGGCCGCGATCGCAGCCGGCGGCTCCCTGGTGCTGGTGACCGGCGCCGACGACCCCGAGCACACCAGAGCACTCGACGCCCTGGTGGCTTCCGAGCAAGTCACCGCCCGCGCCTGAGGGCCTCGACCGCCCGTGGCCAGGGACACGCCCGGGGAAGGGGCGTTCGGCTAGATCTCGCCGCCCTCGGCGTCGACGTCGTCGTCACCGTCCTCGTCGTAGTGCAGGTGGTGGACGGCGTCGATGACCGAGCCCTCGAACGTGAGCCGGCCCTTCTCCAGCACCACCGCCCGGTCACACACGCGGCTGACTTGGGTGGTGTTGTGGCTGACGAAGACGATCGTGCGGCCTTCTGCGCGGATCTGCGCGATCCGCTTGAGGCACTTCTTCTTGAACGGTGGGTCACCGACCGCGAGCACCTCGTCGATGAGGAAGATCTCCGAGCCGGTCTCGATGGCGACGGAGAAACCGAGGCGGGCCTGCATCCCTGAGGAGTAACGGCCCACCGGTGTGTCGAGGAACTTCTCGATGCCGGCGAAGTCGACGATGCGGTCGAACTTCTTGGTGATCTCGGCCTCCTCCATCCCCGAGATCGCGCCGTTGAGGTAGATGTTCTCGCGGCCGGTGAGCGCGGCGTGGAAGCCCGCACTCAGCTCGATGAGGCCGGCCACTCGTCCTCGCACCAGCACCTCGCCGGACTCTGGGCGCAGCACGCCGGAGATCAACCGCAGCAGCGTCGACTTGCCCGATCCGTTCAACCCCATCAAGCCGATCGACTCCCCCTCCTCGATGGTGAGGCTGACGTCGTCGATGGCCAGGAACGAGGGGTTGACCGTCTCCCGGTGTGCCATGGCGATGGCCCGGTCCTTCAACGTGCGCGTGTCGTAGAGGGTGAACCCCTTCGACACGGAGTCGACGACGATCGACGTGCTCACAGACGCTCCGCGAAGTTGCCCTCGAGGCGCGTGAAGAGCCGCTGGGCCAGCCACACCAGCACCAAGGAGATGCCGATCATGATGAAGCCGCGGGTGAACAAGTGATCGGGCATGAAGCCTGACCTGAACTGCGAAGGGTCGAGGCTGGGGATCCAGAAGCACCGCTGGCTGAGCAGCACCGCCTCGGCCATCGGGTTGGCGAGGTAGACGTTGTTGAACCAACTGTCGGCGCCGACCCGGGCGACCTTGTCGTAGCTGTAGATCATCGGTGTCGACCAGGTGACCAGCATGCTCAGTGTCTCGACGAAGTTGCCCAAGTCGCGGAAGAACACGTTGAGAGCGCTGAAGGCCAGCCCGACGGCCAGCGAGAGAGCGGTCACCAGCACGATGCTCATCAGCCCGGCCAGCACGGCCATGCCGTCGGGCCGCCATCCGGTGAAGGCCAAGACGATGCCCATGACCACGTACTGCGGGATCATGTGGTACATCGTGACCAGCAGCGAGGCGACCGGGAACATCTCGCGCGGCACGTTCATCTTGCGCACCAGGGTCTTGTTCTTGATGACCGACTTCGTGCCGGCGCCAAGGGTCTCGGTGAAGGCGTGAACGACGATCATGCCGCTGAAGACGTGCAGCGCGAAGTTCGGGGTGTTGCGGCTCAGCCCGACGTACAGCCCGATCACGACGAAGTACACGAAGAACCTCGTGGCCGGCTTGGCGTACGACCACAGCAGGCCGAGCGCCGACGCGCGGTAGCGCACGCGGAGCTCTTTGCGGACCAGCAGCCGCAGCAGGTAACGGCGCCGGAACACCCCCGCGAGCCCCGTGGTGTCCCGGGGTGGTCTCAACTCTCCGTGGGGGTGGCCGGAAGGGCCGTACGCGTCGCGTTCGAGCGTCGCGGAGTCGGTCATTCCGAGGGCTCCTGAGGTCGTGGTGAGGGCTCGGCCACATCGGCGGGACGGGCGGCCTCGAAGGTCCGCTCCCACGCCTGGAGGGAGGCGATGTCGGGCAGGGCCTCGCGGTAGGCACGGGAGAGCCGTGGCCACTCCCGGGCGAAGCGTTCGTGCACGGCCACGGTACGGGCCAACAGCTGGCGGAACAGCAGCGGGTCACGGCGGTACCACGTGGTCGCCGTGCCGTCGGTGGTCGAGACGACGGCGGAGTCGAGCTGGGCCAGGCGCCACCACTGGGCGTCGCGGGCGGGGATCCGCGCCTCGGGGTTGGTCCGGGCCGGCTGTGCGACCGGCAGGACCTGGTGCACCGAGCCGGTGAGGGCCGAGGCCAGCTGCCCGACCACCCCTCTGGGCGCGGTCGGCGCCTTGCCACGACGCGGCGGCTTGGCCTTGACCGTCGGGAACGCCTGCGGGTGCGGTTGCGCCTGCGCGTCGGCGTGCTGCGACCGCATCGCCCGGACGTGGGGCAGGACGTCGACGAGATTCGCGTGCAGGTGCTCGGGTCCTCGCAGGATGTCCTCGAGCGCCCTGACCCGCAGCTCGGCCACGGAGTACTGCATGGCGAGCAGGTGCTTGACCTGGTGGTTGAAGCTCTCGCGGACCACCCGGCCGCCGTGCTCGTACGGCGAGTGCAACAGGGCGGCGACCGTGCGGTTGCGCTGGTGGAAGTAGGCCTGCCAGTCCAGCGCGTCGTTCTTGTCGGTCCATGGCACGTGCCAGACCGCGACCCCCGGCATCGACACCGTCGGATAGCCGGCGGCGCCGGCTCGGACGCCGAACTCGGCGTCGTCCCACTTGATGAACAGCGGCAGCCCGAGGCCGATGTCCTCGAGCACCACGCGCGGGATGAGGCACATCCACCAGCCGTTGAAGTCCACGTCGACCCGCTGGTGCAGCCAGGGGGTCTGGCGCAGGTTGTTTCGGGCCAGGTCGTGCTCGGGCCACACGCCGGGGGCGGCGCCCCACCAGAACCGCCAGCGGTCGATCGTCTCGCCGAAGCTGTGCAGCTGGGAGCGGGCGTACAGGCTGAACATGTGCGCCCCCACCAGCGTGGGTGTGCTGGCGAGGTCGGCAAAGGTGATGGCTCGCAGGATGCTCTCCGGCTCGGCGACGATGTCGTCGTCGAGCATCAGCACGTAGTCGCTGCGGCCCGCGGTGACCGCCTCGTACTGCGAGCGGGCGAAGCCACCGGAGCCGCCGATGTTGCCCTGCTGCAGCACCCGCAGCTTGCCGCCCATCGCCTGGTCGATGCGGGGGAAGTCGGGCTCGTCGGTGACCCGGCTGGCGCCCTGGTCGACGACGAGCACCTCGTCGAGCACCTTCATCACGTCGGGGTCGTCGGCGAGCTGGCCGAGCAGCGGCACGCACGAGTCGGGCCGGATGACGGTGATGCCGACGGTCGCGGTGCCCGAGGAGGCTCGGTCCGGGGGCACGTTCCCCGCCCACCACGCCTCCTCCATCACGGCGTCGTCGCTGCCGGCGGTGACGTCGAACCAGTACCAGCCGCCGTCACCGAACGGCTCGAGCGACAGCTCGAAGGAGAAGTCGCCGCTGGTCTCGCAGCCCTCGTCCTCGGTGCTGGCGGACGCGATGCGCTGGGAGCGGCCGTCGGCGGTGGAGCGGTAGACGATGACGGTGCCGCGCCCGGAGAGCCGCACCCGCAGCGTCACGGCATCGAGGATGCTCCACATGCGCCAGTAGCTGGCCGCGAAGGCGTTGAAGTAGGTGGCGAAGGAGACCCGGGTGTCCGCGGGCACCTGGAGCCGGAACCGGTCGCGGACGTTCTCCGGGTGCCGCGCGGTGCCGCTCTCGTCGAGCGCGGCGTACGTCTGCGGGTCGTCGTCGGCGTTGGCGCGCGGGTTCGCCGCAGCGGCGCCGGAGTCGACGTAGAGCGGGAGCACGTCGAGGTCACGGTCGACGGGCAACACGATCCGCTGCAGCACCCGCGTCGTCACTGGGCCCGTCATTGGGGCCGCCACTGGGGCCGCCACTGGGGCCGCCATGGTCGTGGGCGCCTGCTCGGTACGGCTGCTCATGCGTCGACTCCTCCGCTGGTGAAGGCCTCTCCGGCCACGAAGTGGGGGCGGATCTTGTTGTCGTACATCGACAGCGCCGAGCCGATCGCCATGTGCATGTCGAGGTACTTGTAGGTGCCCAGGCGCCCACCGAAGAGCACCTGGTCCTCCTTGCGTGCGAGGTCACGGTAGGCGAGCAGCCGTTCGCGGTCCTCGGGGGTGTTGACCGGGTAGTACGGCTCGTCCCCCTTCTGCGCGAACCGGCTGAACTCGCGCATCACGACCGTCTTGTCGCTGGGGTAGTCGCGCTCGGGGTGAAAGTGTCGCGGCTCGATGATGCGGGTGTAGGGCACGTCCTCGTCGGCGTAGTTCATCACCGGCGTGCCCTGGAAGTCCCCGACTGGCTTGACCTCGTACTCGAAGTCGATCGTGCGCCAGGACAGGTCACCGGCGGCGTAGCCGAAGTACTGGTCGACCGGGCCGGTGAACACGATCGGCACGTTGCCGACCATGTCGTCGCGCAGGTCGAAGAAGTCGGTCTCGAGCTGGACCTCGATGTTGTCGTGGTCGGCCATCCGGGTCAGCCAGGCCGTGTAGCCGTCGGTCGGCAGCCCCTCGTAGGTGTCGTTGAAGTAGCGGTTGTCGAAGTTGTAGCGGACCGGGAGCCGGCTGATCACCTCTGGTGGCAGCTCCTTGGGGTCGGTCTGCCACTGCTTGAGGGTGTACCCGCGGATGAACGCCTCGTACAGCGGACGGCCGATCAGCGAGACGCCCTTCTCCTCCAGGTTGCGCGCGTCGGCGGCGTCGATCTCGCCGGCCTGCTCGGCGACCAGGGCGCGGGCCTCGTCGGGGCTCATCGTGCGGCCGTTGTACTCGCAGATGGTCGCGAGGTTGATCGGCATCGGGTAGACGCGCCCGGCGTAGATGGTGAAGACGCGGTGCTGGTAACCGGTGAAGGAGGTGAAGCGGTTGACGTACTCCCACACGCGCTTGTTGGAGGTGTGGAACAGGTGCGCGCCGTACTTGTGCACCTCGATGCCGGTGTCCGGGTCGAGCTCGGAGTAGGCGTTGCCACCGAGGTGGTGGCGGCGGTCCAGCACGAGCACCCGCAGGCCGAGGTCATCGGCACAGCGTTCGGCGACGGTCAGGCCGAACAGGCCCGACCCGACGACGACGAGATCGGGGTTCACGGTGGCTTCGGACTCCTTGGCTGTCGAGGTCGGTCCCACGGCACCGCCGCTGACTGGCGGCGCCAAAGTCTAGGGGTGAGCAAGAGTTTTAGTCCGGGACGCCGCGCCGCGCGATGAGTCGACGGTACGCCACGCGGCGGACCGGTTCGGGCACCAAACGGTAGCCACCGCGTACCAACACGTTGCGGGCGTACTGCCGCCGGCTGGTCAGCCCGAGTTCACGGAAGCGGCGCTGCAGGGCCAGCTCGGAACTGAGCAACGCCATCCCGCCTCGACGAGCGTACGCGCCCGCTCCCACCCGGTAGTAGACGAGCGGCTCGGCGAGGTTGGCAGGCTGGGCTCCGTCGGCGAGCATCCGGGCGAACAGCAGGTAGTCCTCCATCAGCGGAAGGTCCTGATAACCACCCGCGTGCTGCACGGCTCGCCGACGGTAGACGACGGTGGGGTGGTTGAACGGGTCGCGAAACAGGCTGGCCGAGCGGATCCAGTCGGGGTCCAGTGGCGGGACGCGGACCTGCACCACGGTGTCGATGTCGTCGACGAACTCCATCAGCGCCGAGCCGACGATGTCCGCCCCCGCCTCGAGCAGGGGCAGCTGTCGTTCGAAGCGCTGCGGTACGCAGATGTCGTCGGCGTCCATGCGGGCCACCACGTCGTGGGCGCACGCGGCGAGGCCGGCGTCGAGGGCGGGTCCGAGTCCGGCGTTGCTGTCCAGGACCAGCCTGCGCACGGGCACCGGCGATGAGGCGGTGAGCTCCTCCAGGGCCGTGGCCAGTTCGGCGCCGACCGGCCCGTCCTGCACCACCAGCACCTCGGCGGGTCGCCGGGTCTGGTCGACCACGGCGCTGGCGAAAGCGGCTCGCAAGAAGTCGGCGCGGTCACCGGCGTAGACCGGCAACAGCAGCGAGAAGGACAGCTCACCCATGCCGGCGCCCCGTCGGGCCGGGTGAGTCGTCAGCCGGGTCACGAGCGGCTGCGTCACTGGCGACGTGGTAGCCGGCCGCGGCCAGCACCGTCGGCGTGTCCCGGGGCCCCGAGCGCAGGCCCACGACCAGGCCTCGGCCGGCGGCTCGCCACAGCACGCCCCGGTCGCTCGAGCGGGCCACGGTGCGGGCCCAGCGGCGCAGGGTCGAGCCGGCGTACAGGACCCGCTCTGCCGGCTCCAGTCCGCTGCTGCGGGTGTACACCCACACCTTGTTGCGCACCTCGTAGAAGAAGCGTGCACCGGGGTCTGCGTCGGTGGTGCCGAAGGTACGCGTCTTGTGCACGACGCGGCTGCCCGGGCAGTAGAGCCCCACCCGTCCGCGTAGCAGTCGGGTGGTGAACTCGAAGTCGTCGTTCCACACGAAGTAGTCGGCGAGCGGGAGGCCCCGGTCCCGCACCGCGTCGGCGTCGACGAGCACGGAGACGAACGACGCCGACCGCACCGGGACGCACCCGACCCGGCGGGCCGCCTCCCGCGCCGACCGGCGGACCAGCGGTCGGGGCCGCGGAGTGTTCATCGGGTGGTCACGGCCGTCGGTCCACAGCACGCGGCTCGCCAGCAACGTCGGGGTGGCGCCGGGGTGGCGCTCTCGGGCGTCGAGCAGCGCGGACAGCGCACCCGGCTGGGGCACGGTGTCGTCGTCGAGCAACCACACCAGGTCGGCACCGTGCGCGAGCACGGCGCGGTCGACGCCCGCGGCGAAGCCGCCAGCGCCACCGGTGTTGGTCTCGAGGCGGACGAGGTCGACGTCGGGGTACCGACCAGCTACGAACTCCGGCGAGCCGTCGCTCGAGGCGTTGTCCACGACCACGACGACATCGGGGGACGGCACCTGCTTCGTGACCGCGTCCACCGCTTCTGCGAGCAGCTCGCGTCGGTTCCAGGTGACGACCACGGCGACGACCCGCGGGGCGGCCGTGGGCGCGGCCTGGTCTTGGGGTGGGCTCGGCATCGGCGGGGAGCCTATCGAGGGCCCGGCCTGCCCCCGCATCGAGCGACCCGCGGGCGCGTCGGGGCCGCGGGTGCCGATGGTGCCTCCGGTAGCGTCGAACCATGCCCACCGATCCGCCCTCGACCGGCAGCTCCCCCGGTGATCGCGACTACTCGTGGCTCTACGGCGGCAGCAGTCGGTCCGGCGGTGACTCCGGGCGCGACGGTGGCAGCAGCGACTCGGAGCGCACCCAGGTGGTCCCGGCGCCGGGCGTCGAGGCCACCAGGGACCGCACCCAGCGGGTGCCCGCACCAGCGAGCGGCGCCGCTCCCGCCATGTCGTCGACCGGTGACCTGCCACCCATGCGGCTCCCGCCGCCGGGGCTGTCCCGCGACCGTCCGTCGGCGACGCGTGCGACGGGCGCCGGTTCCTCGGCCGGGACACCGCAGTCAGGCCGGTCGCGGCGGCGTTCGGGCCGACGCTGGGGGCGGATGCTGGCCCTGTTGCTCGCCGTGTGGGTGCTGTTCTTGCTGGCGGTGCCGATCTATGCGTGGTCGAAGATCACCAAGGTCGACGCCGAGCCGGACGGGGACCGCCCAGCGGACCAGCCGGGAACCACGTACCTCCTGGTGGGCTCGGACAGCCGCGACGGCCTCGACCCCGAGCAGCGCGCGCAGCTGTCCACCGGCGGCGACGCCGGCGGCAGTCGGACCGACACGCTGCTGTTGTTGCACGTCGGGGACGGCAAGCCCCTGCTGCTGTCCATCCCTCGCGACTCCCCCGTCGAGATCCCGGGGCACGGCAGCGGCAGCGGCAAGATCAATACCGCGTTCAACTCCGACCTCTACGACGACGGCGGTCCCGAGCTGCTCGTCTCGACCATCGAGACAAACACCGGCATCCGCGTCGACGACTACGTCGAGGTCGGGTTCGGCGGCTTCGTCGACGTCGTCGACGCCCTGGGTGGCATCCAGATCTGCCCCAAGGAGCCGATCCAGGACAAGCTGGCCGGCCTCGACCTGCCGCAGGGGTGCCAGGAGGCAGACGGCGCGACCACGCTCGGCTTCGCCCGCTCGCGGCACACCTTCGCCCTGCAGGACCTCACCCGGGTCCAGAACCAACGCGACGTGATCGCCTCGATCGGTTCGGAGGCGGCGTCACCGTGGACGGTGCTCAACCCCGTGCGCTACTGGCGACTGGCGTCCTCCGGTGCCTCCTCGCTCACGATCGGCGACAACGTGGGTCCGTTCTCGCTCGCGCGTTTCGCCTGGACGATGTCGCGGATCGACAGCGACGGGTTGTCGTGCACCGTGCCGGTGATCACCAGCAGCTCGAGCCTGCAGTGGGACCCCGACCTGGCACCGCAGGTCTTCGACGCCGTCGCCAACGACAGCACCGACGACATCACCAAGGCGATGTGCCGCTCCACCGGTCAGTGACGAGCTGAGCACGGGCCTCAGAGCTGGCTCTGCACGCCCTTGAGCAGCTGGCGGGCCATCACGATGCGCTGCACCTGGTTGGTGCCCTCGTAGATCTGGGTGATCTTGGCGTCGCGCATCATCCGCTCGACGGGGTAGTCGCGGGTGTAGCCGTAGCCGCCGAGCAGCTGCACGGCGTCGGTGGTGATGTCCATCGCCACGTCGGAGGCGTACGTCTTCGCCGCGGCGGTGAAGAAGGAGAGATCCGGGTCGCCACGCTCGGAGCGGCCGGCCGCGGCGTACGTGAGCTGGCGGGCAGCCTCGATCTTCATCCCCATGTCGGCGACCATGAACTGCAGGCCCTGGAAGTCCGCGATCGGCCGGCCGAACTGTCGGCGTTGCTGCAGGTAGCCGAGCGCGTAGTCGAGCGCACCCTGGGCGATGCCGACGGCCTGCGCAGCGATCGTGACCCGGGTGTGGTCGAGGGTCGCCATCGCCGTGCGGAAGCCGGTGCCGGGCTCGCCGATCAGGCGTGAGGCCGGGATGCGTACCTGGTCGAGGTAGACCTCACGGGTCGGCGAGCCCTTGATCCCGAGCTTGCGCTCCGGTGCACCGAAGGAGACGCCGCCGTCGGATTTCTCGACGACGAACGCGGAGATGCCCCGGGGACCGGCTCCCGGCTCGGTCAGGGCCATCACCGTGTAGAACTCGGAGAGGCCGGCGTTGGTGATCCACCGCTTGACCCCGTCGAGCACGTAGTGGTCGCCGTCACGCACGGCCCTGGTCTTCATGCTGGCCGCGTCCGAGCCGGCCTCGGGCTCGGACAGGCAGTACGAGAACATCGCCTCCCCGCGCGCGACCGGCGGCAGGTACGCATGCTTGAGCTCCTCGGACCCGGCGAGGAGCAACGGCGTCGTGCCGAGCTTGTTGACACCTGGGATCAGCGACGCCGCGGCGTCGGCCCGGGCGATCTCCTCGATCACCAGGCAGGTCGCGAGCGCGTCGGCCCCCGCGCCGTCGTACTCCTCGGGGATGTGCGGGGCGTGGAAGTCGGCGGCCCGCAGGGCGTCGTAGGCGCTCTGCGGGAAGTGGCCGGTCTCGTCCACCTCGGCAGCGTGGGGCGCGACCTTGTCGTCGCACACCGCGCGCACGGCCGCGCGGATGGCCCGGTGCTCCTCCGACAGGGCGAACATCGGGTACGTGTCGGGGCTCATCGCACCTCGGTCGGTGGGGTGTCGGGGGGACGGTCAGCACCGATGCTACCGACGGGTCACCACCTGCCCGCGGCCCTTCGAGCCGGATCGTTCGTGCCCCGGGGTTGTCCGCGCCGCGAGCACCTCACGACAATGCTTGGCGCTGACCCGCGTACGACCGAGGAGCTGCCCCGTGCCGTCCAACCGCCGCCAGGTGTTCCTCCACGTGGGTCTGCACAAGACCGGCACCACCTACGTGCAGCAGCTGATGCGGGCCAACCGGGCGGTGCTGCGGGAGCAGGGAGTTCTCTATCCCGGCGGGGAGGGTTTCCCCAGCCAGATCTTCGCCGCCTGGGACCTGCTCGGCCGACGCCAGCAGGGAAGCGGCAAGGACAGCCGGATCGCCGGCGCGTGGCAGGCCATGGTCGACGCTGTGGGCCGAGTGTCGGTCGAGGAGGCGAGGGTCGTGCTGCTGTGCGACGAGCATCTCTCGCTGGCCACCTCCCGGCAGGCCCGGGCCGCCGTGCAGTCCTTCCCCGACGCCGACGTGCACGTCGTCGTCACCGCCCGAGACCTGGCCCGGATCGTGACGTCGTCGTGGCAGGAGAACGTCAAGAACCGCGGCACCTTCGACTGGCCGACGTTCATCGCGGCCGTGCGCGACCCGGCCACGGCGGGGACCAACCCGGCCCGCGGGTTCTGGGCGCGCCAGGACCTCCCGGCGGTGCTGACCACCTGGGCCGAGCAGGTCGGCCGCGACCGGGTGCACGTCGTGACCGTCCCACCCGCCGGCGCACCGGCCGAGCTGCTGGTGGAGCGACTCGGCGGGCTCGTCGGGTTCGATTCCGAGCGGCTGCCCGAGCCGGCCCGCTGGGCCAACGAGAACCTGGGGCTGGTCGGCACCGAGCTCGTACGCCGCCTCAACCCGCTGCTGGCGCACCTCGACGCGCGGAAGTTCGACAAGGTGGTCAAGCTGACCGTCGTCCGGCGCCTGGCGACCCGGCTGCAGCCGGTGCGCCACGCCCTCACCGACGACGAGCTGGCCTGGGCGGAGCAGCGTGGCGCGGCGATGACACAGGCGATCCGCGAAACCGGCTATCCCGTCGTCGGTGACCTCGCCGACCTCACCCCCGGGCCGAGCAGCGGCCGCCGGCCGGCCGACGTGACCCCCGAGGAGCTCCTGGAGGCCTCGTTGGTGGCCCTGGCCGAGCTCGGCGACGACTACGTCAGCGCCTGGTGGGCCAACAAGCCCGCGGACGACGCGACCGAGAGCAGCCGCGCCGCCCGCGGAACGAGCGCGGTGCGGGCCATGCAGTACCGCAGCAGGCGCGCTGCCGCACGCGCGGCCGACCGCAACCCGGTGCTCGGCCGGCTCGCCGGTGCGTACGTCCGACGCCGGGGTCGCTGAGCGGCCGCGTGCCGGGTACCACGATGACGTGGCCGCTGAGTGCGCCCGGACCGAGTGCTCAGCCGTCCAGCCGGTGCTCGCGCACGGATGCTCCCTTGGCGACGGCGGCGTCGCGCAACCGGGACTGGTAGTCGATCATCGCCTGCCGCAGGTCCGGGTCGCTAGCGCCGAGGATGCGGACCGCCAGCAGGCCGGCGTTGCGAGCGCCGCCGATGGAGACGGTCGCCACCGGGACGCCGGCCGGCATCTGCACGATCGAGAGCAGCGAGTCCATGCCGTCGAGGGCGGCGAGTGCGATGGGTACGCCGACCACCGGCAGCGGTGTCACCGCGGCCAGCATGCCGGGCAGGTGGGCGGCACCGCCGGCACCGGCGACCAGGACCTGCAGTCCCCGGCCGGCGGCCGCGCGGCCGTACGCGAGCATCTCCTCGGGCATCCGGTGCGCCGAGACGACGTCGGCCTCGTACGCCACCCCGAGCTCCGCGCAGGCCTCCGCCGCGGCTCGCATCACCGACCAGTCGGAGTCCGAACCCATCACGATTCCCACCCGGGGCGCCGAGCCGGCGTCGGTCACGTCAGCCCTCCGCAACGGGCAGGTCGCCGCGGAACCACGCCGCCGCGTGCCGGGCCCGCTCGCGCACGTCGTCGAGGTCGTCGCCGTACGTGGTGGCGTGACCGACCTTGCGGCCGGGCCGCACCGACTTGCCGTAGAGGTGGACCCGGACGCGTGGGTCGCGGGCGAGCACGTGCGGGTAGCCGTCGTAGAGCCGGTCGACCAGCGAGTCGGCGGGGGCGCCGAGCACGTTGACCATGCACGTCCATCGGGCCCGCGCGGTCGGATCGCCGAGCGGCAGGTCGAGCACGGCGCGCAGGTGGTTCTCGAACTGGCTGGTGACCGCGCCGTCGATGCTCCAGTGCCCGGTGTTGTGGGGTCGCATGGCGAGCTCGTTGACGAGCACCTGGCCGGCACGGGTCTCGAACAGCTCCACGGCCAGCACTCCGACGACGTCGAGGGATGCGGCGAGGTCCATCGCGATCCGCTGGGCGTGCACCGACAGGCCCGGGTCCAGGCCCGGCGCGGGGCAGGTGACCTCGGCGCAGACACCGTCGCGCTGCACCGACTCCACCACCGGGTACGCCGCGACCTGTCCGGACGGCGAGCGCACCACCAGCGCCGACAGCTCGCGCCGGAAGTCGACGAGCTCCTCGGCGAGCAGGGTGCCGTGCTGAACCAGCAGCGTCTCCGCCTGCTGCCGGGACCTCACCACGTGGACGCCCTTGCCGTCATAGCCGCCGCGAGGGGTCTTGAGCACCAGCGGCCAGCCGGTGCCGGCGGCGAAGCAGTCAAGCTGCTCGGCGTCGCTCACCAGCCGGTGGCGTGGGACCGGCACCCGGAGCTCGGTCAGCCGGGCCCGCATCACGGCCTTGTCCTGGGCCAGCAGCAGCGCGTGCGGACCCGGACGGCACGCGTGCCCCTCGGCGGCCAGGACCTCGAGGTGCTCGGGAGGTACGTGCTCATGATCGAAGGTCACCACGGCGCAGCCGCGGGCCGCGGCCCGCAGGTCGGCCAGGTCGCGGTAGTCCCCGACCACGGTGTCCCGCACCACTTGGGCCGCTGACACCTCCGGGCCCTCGGCCAGCACCCGCAGCGGCACCCCGAGTGCCACCGCCGCCGGCTGCAGCATGCGGGCGAGCTGCCCACCGCCGATCACGGCGACGCTGGGCCCCTGGACCGGCGTGGCGCTGTCCTCGGTCGGCGCTGCCGTCGGCGCGAAGGTCACGGCGGCAGGGTACCGACGTCCGGACGACCGCCCCGCGGTGCACCGCACCGAGCCACGGGGTCAGTAGCCAGTCAGTAGCCTCGAACTGGTTCCACCGAACGCCGCCCCACTGTGCTTGGAGCACCCCCGTGAACTCGCCACCGATCGTGCCCGCTCCCCGCGGGGCTACGAGCCGCTGGCGTTCGGTCGCCCGTGAGGTGCTCGCGTTCGGTCTCGTCGGGCTGGCAGGTCTCGTGGTGGACGTCGGCGTGTTCAACGCGCTGCGCTTCGGTGGCGACCCGGGCCTGCTGCAGGGAAAGCCGCTGACCGCCAAGGTCCTCAGCGTCGTCGCGGCCACCGTGGTGACATATCTGGGCAACCGGCACTGGACCTGGCGCGACCGCCACTGGGGGGACCGTCGCCGCGAGTACGCCACCTTCTTCCTGCTCAACGGCGTCGGCATGGCCATCGCCGTGACGTGTCTGGGTGTGAGCCACTACGTGCTCGGGATGACGAGCCCGCTGGCCGACAACGTGTCCGCGAACCTCGTCGGCCTGGTGCTCGGGACCGGGTTCCGGTTCTGGGCCTACCGGCGCTTCGTCTTCCCGGCCGCTGCCGCGTCGGCCGGGGCGGGGCCCCCGGCCGGTTCAGCCCCCGGCGGGCCAGCGGCGCCGGACGGTGACGGGCTCGACCGTCCCGAACCCGCGCACCGGTCGGGAGGGTAGCCGCCGGGTCTCGTAGTCGCCGGTCAGCTGCTCGGCGGTGCTGGCGTCGATGATGACGCGGTTGCGCCGGGCCACCGTGGTCAGACGCGAGGCGAGGTTGACCGGTGGCCCGAAGACGTCACCGAGCCGGCTGATGACCCAGCCGGTCGCCAGCCCGACCCGTACGTCGGGCAGGTTCTCGTCGGCCCCGATGGCGTCGACGATCGCCAGCGCCACCTCGACCGCGGCGACCGGGTCGTCGCTGACGAAGAGCACCGAGTCGCCGAGCGACTTGATCGCCCGCGCCCCAGCGGCTGTCACCAGGTCGGTGCAGCGGGTCTCGAAGGTCTCCACCAGCGTGGCGAGCGTGTCGTCGTCCATGCCGTTGGTCAGCCGGGTGAAGCTGACCAGGTCGGCGAAGCCGACGGTCTGGGCGGTGCTGAGCAGGTCCTCCTCGGCGGCGCCGAGGGTCTCCACCCGGGCGACCGCCGCGGCCAGGTGCCGACGCCAGGCGTAGACGACCAACTGCTCGAAGGCCGGGGCCACCGTCTGCGTCAGCGCGAGCGCCGACCCGAGCCGGCTGCCGCCGGGCTCGTGCCGCCGCTCGACCAGCTCGGCGAGCGTGGCCACCTGCCAGTCGGCCAGTCGGGCCATCGTGTTGCCGAGCGCGCGGGTGAGCCGGATGGCCGTCTCGAGATCGATCGCGTCGAGCTCGACCGCCTTGACGACCAACGAGAGCGCACGCCGGTCGGCGTCGACGAACGCCGCGGTCGTGTCGTCGGTGTCGGGGAAACCCAGCGCCCGCCACAGCCGCCGAGCCTCCTCCAGCGGCATGTCGGCGGACGTCGCCACTTGGGCGCCGGTCAGGCTCGGGCGCTCGCCGAGGATGGCCTGCTCGAGGGAGGTGGCAACGCCACCTGGGGACGCCTGCTCCGCCCCGTCGACCGTCCCCGATCCGTCCCCAGCCATGCGCGCGATCGTCGCACGTCAGGCGCGACCGGTGGGGCCGTCCGAGCGCACGTGCACCACGTCGCCGGCCCCGAGGACCTGTCGCGCCCCGGTGTCGGTGTCCTGCACCACGAGCCGTCCCCCGGCGTCCACCTCGACGGCACGGCCGGTCACCATGGTCCCGGCCGGCCGTTCGACCCGGACCAGACGCCCCAGCGTCACGCAGCGCCGGGTGTACGAGGCGTGCAGCCCGGGTCGTCCGGCGGCCGGGTCGCCGGCGGCTGCCTCCCAGGCGGCGAGCAGGGAGCCGAGGGCGCGCAGCACCGCCCGAAGGAGCACCGCGCGGTCCAGGGTGCTGGCCCCGGCGATGGCCAGCGACGTGGCCTGCCGCTGCGGCAGCTCCGCCTCGTGCAGGGACACGTTGAGCCCGATGCCAAGGACGGCGGCCGTCCCGGCGTGGTGCTCCACCCGCTCGGCCAGCACCCCGGCCAGCTTGCGTTCCCCGATCAGCACGTCGTTGGGCCACTTGAGCACCGCGTCGACGCGAGCGGTACGCCGACAGGCCTCGGCGACGGCGACCCCGGCGAGCAGGGGCAGCCACGGCCAGCGCTCGGCCGGCACGTCGGGGCGCACCAGTACCGACAGGGTCAGCCCCGAGCGCGGCGGAGCCTGCCAGCTGCGCCCGAGCCGTCCCCGCCCGCCGGTCTGGTGCTCGGCCACTCGTACCAGACCCGCGGGAGCGCCGGCACGGGCGGCGGCGACCACGTCGGCGTTGGTGCTGGCGGTCTCCGCCACGACGCAGACGTCGGTCCAGGGTGAACCCGGACGCACCAGTGCCCGGCGGGCCGCGGCCGCGCTCAGCGGAGGTCGCTCCAGGTCGGCGAAGGAGGCGAGCACCGCCCCAGCCTGCCAGCCCAGTCCTGACTCAGGCGCCGGTCGCTAGGGTCTCCTGGTGAGCGAGGCCGCCGAGCAGTCACCCGCCGAGCAGTTCGAGACGCCACCAGCAGACATCGACGTGCGCAGCACGGTCGGCAAGCTGGCCGACCTGCAGCGGCGACTCGACGAGGCCGTGCACGCCGGGTCGCAGCGGGCGATCGAGAAGCAGCACGCCCGGGGCAAGCTGACCGCCCGGGAGCGGGTGGAGCGACTGTTCGACGACGGATCCTTCGTCGAGGTCGACGAACTCGCGCGTCACCGCAGCACCGCGTTCGGGCTGCAGGACCGCCGTCCGTACGGCGACGGCGTCGTCACCGGCTACGGCACCATCGACGGTCGCCCGGTGTGCGCCTTCGCCCAGGACTTCACCATCTTCGGCGGCAGCCTCGGCGAGGTGTACGGGGAGAAGATCTGCAAGATCATGGACCTTGCGATGAAGACCGGCGCTCCGGTGGTCGGCATCAACGAGGGTGCGGGTGCCCGCATCCAGGAAGGCGTGGTCTCACTCGGCCTGTACGGCGAGATCTTCCGCCGCAACGTGCACGCGTCGGGGGTCGTCCCGCAGATCTCGCTGATCATGGGCGCCTGCGCGGGTGGTCACGTCTACTCCCCGGCCGTCACCGACTTCACGGTGATGGTGGACGGCACCTCGAACATGTTCATCACCGGCCCGGACGTCATCAAGACCGTCACCGGTGAGGACGTGACGATGGAGGAGCTCGGGGGCGCCCGGACTCACAACACCCGCTCGGGCAACGCGCACTACATGGGCACTGACGAGGACGACGCGCTGGACTACGTGAAGGCGCTGCTGTCCTACCTGCCTCAGAACAACCTCGAGGAGCCCCCGGTCTACGGCGACGACGTCGACCTCGACCCGTCGCAGGAGGACCTGGCGCTGGACACGCTGATCCCCGACTCGGCCAACCAGCCGTACGACATGCACACCGTGGTCGAAGCGGTCGTCGACGACGGGGAGTTCCTCGAGGTGCACGCGATGTTCGCGACCAACATCCTGGTCGGGTTCGGCCGGGTGGAAGGGCACAGCGTCGGAGTCGTGGCCAACCAGCCGATGCACTTCGCGGGCACGTTGGACATCGACGCGAGCGAGAAGGCGGCCCGCTTCGTGCGCACCTGCGACGCTTTCAACGTGCCGGTGCTGACGTTCGTCGACGTGCCCGGATTCCTGCCGGGGACCGACCAGGAGTGGAACGGCATCATCCGCCGCGGCGCCAAGCTGATCTACGCCTATGCCGAGGCCACCGTGCCGCTGGTCACCGTGATCACCCGCAAGGCGTACGGCGGCGCGTACGACGTGATGGGGTCCAAGCACCTCGGCGCCGACGTCAACCTGGCGTGGCCGACCGCTCAGATCGCGGTGATGGGTGCCCAGGGCGCGGTCAACATCCTCTACCGCGCCGAGCTGACGGCGGCCGACGACCCCGAGGCCCGCCGAGCCGAGCTCGTCACGGAGTACGAGGACACGCTGGCCAACCCCTATGTCGCAGCAGAGCGTGGCTACGTCGATGCCGTGGTCGCGCCGCACGAGACGCGCGCCGAAGTGGTGCGCGCCCTGCGCCTGCTGCGGAGCAAGCGCGAGACGCTGCCGCCCAAGAAGCACGGGAACATTCCCCTGTGAGTGAAACGGTGGCCCAGTGAGCGAGGGCGAGGGCGAGGGCGCGGCCCAGCCGCCGCTGCTGCGAGTGCTGCGCGGAGAGCCGACGGCCGATGAGCTCGCGGCGCTCGTCGCAGTCGTCGCTGCCCGCCGAACCGTGGCGTGCGACCCGGCGCCGACGGCGCGCAGCGCCTGGGGTCACCCGTCCCGCGCCGTCCGGCCGCCACTGCGCCCGGCCCCCGAGGGCTGGCGCACCTCGGCCCGACCGCGCTGAGTTCCCCCGTGTCCCTACGCCAGCTCCTGGTGCTCGTGGCGACGGCTGTGCTGGCGAGCGGGGTCGCGTGGTCGATGCACGAGGCGCTGGTCGATGACGCGTACATCACGCTGACGCAGGTCCGCACCCTGGTCCAGCACGGCGACTGGGCACTGATCCCCGGCCACCTGACCAACACCGCGACCTCACCGCTCAACGTCGTGCTGCTGGCGCTCGTGACGGTCGTGGTGCGCGACCCGGTGATCGGCGCTCTGCTGCTCTACGTGATCTCCGCGGTGCTGACCGCACGTGCCCTGCTGGGCATCGGGGAGTGGCTCGGGCTCGGACAGTGGCCGGCCGTGATCGGCGCGCCCTTGCTGCTGCTGAACCCGCTGGTGGCCTCCTCGATGGGGCTGGAGACCAACCTCGCCGTCGCCGGAGTGACGTGCGTGGTCTGGGCCGCGCTGGCCGGCAGCACCCGGTCCTTCGGTGTGCTTGGGGGACTGCTCTGTCTCGTCCGGCTGGACCTCGCGGTGGTCGTGTTCGCCGTCGCGCTCGCCGCCACACCCGTGCGACGGCTGCCCGTCGCGCTCGGGTGGGGTGCGCTGGCCGCCGCACCCTGGTTCGTGTTCAGCTGGGTGGTGCTCGGCTCGTTCGTCCCCGACACGCTGTTGATCAAGCAGGCCGCGGGGCGGGGCGACTTCGCCACCGGGCTGTTCGCCAGATACCTCGGCCTCGAGACGCTGGCGACCGCCGCCAGCCTCACGCTGGCGCTGCCCGGGCTCGCTGCGCTCCTCACCTGGCCGCTGTGGCGGCGGGAGGTGCCGGCGACGACCGCGCGGCTCGTCCTCGGCGTCGCGGGCGGCGGACTTGCCTACTTCTTGGCGTTCACGGCTCTGGGGGTCCCGCCGTTCTTCTGGTACTACGGCGTACCGCTCGCGGCGCTCACCATGGCCGGCGCGCTCGCGGTGTGCGCGGCATGGCAGGCCCCGGCCCGCCGGTCCCTCCGGCTTGGCCTGGTGGCCGTCCTTGCGGTGACCGCCCTGCCCGCGCTGGTGGTGTGGGCAGGGCCGGTGGTGCGCACGCAACCACTCGCGGTCTCCCCCGTCGGCGGCAACTGGGCACGCCCCGAGCAGTACGCCGCGATCGGCGCCGCGCTGCCACGCCGACTCGACGGCAAACCGGTCGTGAGTCCCGGCGAGCTCGGCACCCTGCTCTACTTCTGCGACTGCGTCATGGCCGACAAGTTCAGCGACCGTGCCCGGCTCGTGCCCCTGATCAGGGCCAAGCAGCGCGAGAGCCTGCTCTGGCGGATCAACTACGCTTGGCTCGACCCCGCCGAGCTCACCCCGATCCGGGCGGGCCAGCGGTTGCGCTGGCTACCCGGGCCGGACCCCACGAAGCCGCGATGGGACATCGACGGCCGGATCCGCGGAACCGGTCACCTCGAGCTCGAGCCCGTTCCCCGGGGCGGCCGCCGCGGCAAGGCGTGAGGTCACCACATCCTCTGCGCAGGACGGTCTCTGCGCAGGACGGTCTCAGCGCAGGGCGGTCCTCAGCGCAGGGCGATCACGACGATCCGCCCCGAGTCACCGACCACCCGAGTCGCGAAGTCGGGCCCGTCGAACAACGCCACCGGGAACCGGACGTCAGCGTGCACCTTGCGGTTGACGTCGTCGTCGACCAGCAGCTGCAGCAGCAGGTCGGTGCCGTCGCGCTCCAGCACCAATCCATCCACCGCGTCGTACGGGTTGTGGCGCAACAGCTCGGCCGCGCATGCGGGGTCGGCGCAGGCGGCCACCTCCCGCAGCAGTGAGACCCGGGGGTCCCACTGGCCGTACGGGTTGGAGTAGTAGCTCTTCCAGGTCACGAACGTGTGCAGCGGTGTGGTGGCCAGCAGGTCGACGCGGGAGGTGACGAGCACGGTCGAGGAGTCGTCGAGGCGGCCGGACAGCTCGTGCCACGCCCGCAGCACCTCGTCGGTCGCTGGGTCGCTGACCTCCACCCACGCCGGCGGGAACTCCGGTTCCCGGCCGTCCCACGCCGCGGGCCACTTCCCGGAGGGGTAGCGCGTCGTCTGGGCGGACACCACCTCGTCCCCGGTGCCCCACACGTGCGCGGCCGTCACCGTCGGCGCGACGACCAAGGCGATCGTCGTCAGCAAAGCAACCGCACGCCGGGTCCGCGGACCCCAGCGCGCCCACGGTGTAGTGCGAGGCAGCCGCTGCGCGAGCGCGAGGAGCCCCAGCACGCCGGCTGCCACTTGCAGCGACTCGATCATCGCGTTGGCCTTGAAGGTCAGCAGCGGGAGCCCGAGCCGGCCCAGCACGTACCCGCCGACGACCGTGGCGTACGCGGCGGCCAGTGCCGTTGCCAGTGCGGTGGCGAACCGGTCCCGGCGGTGGACCACCAGCCACCCGAGTCCCACCAGACCGAAGACGCCGGCCACGCTGATCGGCACCGGGACCGCCGGGACCCCCGCGAACGGGAAGGTGTAGCGACGCTGCAGGTCGTCCGCGGGGGTGCCGGCCAGCCGCTCCAGGAGCACACCCAACCAGTACGGCGAGGCGACGGCGACCCCCACGACCACCAGCACCAACGCACGCACCGGTGACAGCGGCCACGGTCGGCGCCGGGCCAGGTCCAGTCCCACTCCCAGCAGGGTGGCCGCCGCCAGCGGCAAGAAGTAGAAGGTGTGCACCAGCAGCAGCAGGCCGGCGATCACCCCGTGCCGCCACGCCGGCCACGGGCGCACTCCCTCCGCGCGCACGCCCCGGAAAGCGTCCAGCCACCAGGGCACGGCGCAGGCGAGCACCAGCCACTCGTCGGCCTTGTGCAGATCGCCGTTGAGCAGGCTCGTGGCCGCCACCACCAGGGCGGCCGGCAGGGGGTCGAGCACCCGTCGCCACAGGGCGTACGCCAGCAACGGCACCAACGCCGCGAGCAGCAGTTGTAGCGGTTTGGCGCTCTGCCAGCCGGGGAAGCCGAACAAGTCGGCGGTGCGACCCTGCAGCCAGCCCAGGCCCGGCGGATAGTAGGCCGCCAGGTCCGCATACGCGTAGTCGGCCAGCGCGGGGCTGTCGGTGTAGCGGGTGGCCGCCTCGGTACGGAACGAGGAGTCGCCGTACAACCCGCCCACACCCCAGCGCGTGCCGTGCAAGCCCACCGTGAGCAGCCCGGACAGCCCCGCGGCGGCGGCGACCACCACCAGGTCGGGCACCAGCCAGGACGCTCGGCCGCGAAGCAAGAGCGCTGCCACGACCAGCACGGCGGCGACCGCCGCAGCGCCCACGAGCACGCCACGCTGGTCGGTCTGGCGGGTGACCGTGACGTCGGTGGCCCGCGCGAGCGCGAGCACGAGCACCCAGCACAGCACGACACCGACCGGCAGCAGCAGGAGCCGGGAGAGCGGTCGGCGCAGACGCCGGTCCGCCTCGCCCCACACGTCGCGCAGTCTAGGGAGGCCAGACCCGGCCGGTTCGGCGACGGGTCGGTGGCCACACACCGGTTACCGTTGGACCCGTCCGGCTACGGGGAGAGGGCTGCCGAGTGGATACACCAGAGCGAACCGACGATCGCGTCCCGACGTTGCCCCACCCCTCCGTCGCGGCCCGGCCAGCACAGGCCCGGGTCGGGCGATCCCTGCCGGTCGCGGTGCTCGTCGCCGTACGGCCCCGGCAGTGGGTGAAGAACCTGCTCGTGCTGGCGGCCCCCCTGGCGGCAGGCCAGGTCATCAACCCCGAGATCGTGCCCCCGATCCTGGCCGCGCTGGTGCTCTTCTGCGCGGCTGCGTCCGGTGTCTACCTGCTCAACGACGTGCGCGACCTCGACCAGGACCGTCGGCACCCGGTGAAGCGCTGGCGCCCCATCGCCGCCGGCGACCTGCCGCCGCGGCTGGCACTGTCCCTGTCGGCGGTGCTGCTGCTGGTCGCGATCGTCGGTGGGTTCGCCGTCACCCCGGCGCTCGGCGCGGTCCTGGTGGTGTACGTCGCGGTGCAGGCCTGCTACGCCTTCTGGCTCAAGCAGGAGCCGGTGCTCGACCTCGCGTGCGTCGCGTCGGGCTTCCTGCTGCGGGCGATCGCCGGCGGCGCGGCCACCGGCATCGCGCTGTCGGAGTGGTTCTTGTTGGTGGCAGCCTTCGGCTCGCTGTTCATGGTGGCCGGCAAGCGCTACTCCGAGATCCGCACCATCGGCAGCGAGGCGGGTACCCGCCTGTCCCTGCAGGTCTACTCCGCCACCTACCTGCGGTTCGTGTGGACCCTGGCGGCCGGGGTGACCGTCACCGCGTACTCGCTGTGGGCGCTGCACAGCCAGCGGGCGGGCGAGCTGCCCCTGCAAAGCATCTCGATCGTGCCGTTCGTGCTCGCGCTGCTGCGCTACGCCCTCGACATCGACCGCGGCGTCGCTGACGCGCCGGAGGACATCGTGCTCGGCGACCGGGTGCTGCAGGGGGTGGGCGCGATCTGGTTCCTGCTGGTCGTCATCGGCGTCTGGCAGGCATGAGCGCGGTCCCCGAGTGCACGCCGACCCGGCGTGCCCTGACCGGCTGGGGCCGCACCTCCCCCTCGGTCGCCGTCCTCGAACGCGCCGTAAGCCGCGACCAGGTCGTCGCCTCCGTACGCCGGGCGTCGGCCGAGCCGGGCCGCGGAGTCCTGGCGCGGGGCCTCGGCCGCAGCTATGGCGACGCCGCTCAGAACGCCGGCGGACTCGTGCTCGACATGACGGGGCTGGACCGGGTGCGCCGGGTCGATGCCGAGCGCCGCACCGTGGAGGTCGACGCCGGCGTCAGCCTCGACACCCTGCTGCGCACGCTGCTGCCCTTCGGCCTGTGGGTGCCGGTGCTGCCGGGGACGCGCCAGGTCACCGTCGGCGGCGCGATCGCCGCCGACGTACACGGCAAGAACCACCACGTCGCCGGCAGCTTCGGAGCGCACGTCCTGGCGCTCGACCTGCTCACGGCCGACGGTGAGGTACGCACCGTCGCTCCGCAGGGGGCCGGCGCGGCGGCCTTCTGGGCCACCGTCGGCGGCATGGGCCTGACCGGCATCGTGCTGGGGGCGACGCTGGCCGTCGAGCCGGTGGAGACGGCGTACTTCGTCGTCGACACAGAGCGGGCGGACAACCTCCACGACCTGATGGGCCGGCTGGTCAGCGGGGACGACGCCTACCCGTACTCGGTCGCCTGGTTCGACGCCCTGGCCGGCGGCGACCGGCTGGGGCGCGCGGTCATCACCCGCGGCCGGGCGGCGACGCTGGCCGACCTCCCGGCCGAGCAGGCACCGCTGGCCCGCACGTTCGGACCGCCGCGGCTGGGCACGGTGCCCGGCGGCCTTCCGGGCGGACTGCTGAACCGGGTCACCGCCCGGGCGTTCAACGAGCTGTGGTTCCGCAAGGCGCCTCGGCACCGGGTCAGGGAGCTGCAGGACGTCACCACCTTCTTCCACCCCCTCGACGTCGTGGCCCAGTGGAACCGGCTCTACGGCCCGCACGGCTTCTGCCAGTACCAGTTCGTGCTGCCCGACGGGACCGAGGCGGTCTTCGCCCAGGCAGTCCGGGCGATCGCCGACTCCGGACACGTGTCGTGCCTCAACGTGCTGAAACGGTTCGGTCCCGGCAACGCCGCACCGCTGTCCTTCCCGATCGCCGGGTGGACGCTGGCCGTCGACGTCCCCGTGGCGCCCGGGCTGGACCGACTGTTCGCCCGGCTGGACGCGATGGTCGCCGACGCCGGAGGCCGGGTCTACCTCGCCAAGGACTCCCGCCTGTGCGCGGCCTGCGTACGCCGCATGTACCCCCGCCTGGAAGAGTTCACCGCGCTGCGGGCCGAGTTCGACCCGCAGGGCCTCTTCCGCTCCGACCTGTCCCGCCGCCTGCGGCTGTGACCTCGCCGCTGACCTTTCGTTGAAGGACGACCGTGATCGACGCCCTCGGCACTCCCCGTTCGCTGCTGCTGCTCGGCGGGACCTCCGACATCGCGCTGGCGACGGCCCGGGCGTGGGTGGCCCGCGGCACGGAGCACGTCGCCCTCGCCGCCCGGCCCTCGCCGCGGCGGACAGCAGCTGCGACCGAACTGCGCGCTCTGGGCTGCACGGTGACCGAGCTCGACTTCGACGCCCGGGCGCCGCGTACGCACCTGGGCGTGGTGTCAGCCGCGGCAGCGGAGCGCGACGTCGACGCGGCCGTCGTCGCGTTCGGGGTGCTGGGGAGCGGTGACGCGTCCTGGACCGACCTGGACGCGGCGCTCGAGGTGGCTGAGACCAACTACGTGGGGGCGGTCAGCTGCGGCGTGGCCCTCGCCGAGCAGGTCCGGCTCCAGGGCCACGGGGTCGTGGTGGCGCTCTCCAGCGTCGCCGGCGAGCGGGCCCGCCGGTCCAACTTCGTGTACGGCTCGAGCAAGGCCGGGATGGACGCGTTCTACACCGGTCTGGGAGACGCTCTTCGGGATGCCGGCGGTCGGGTGCTGGTGGTCCGGCCCGGCTTCGTGCGCTCGCGGATGACGCAGGGCCTGGACGCTGCCCCGCTGGCCGTCACGCCCGAGCAGGTGGCCGCGGTCGTCGTGGCCGCGGTGGCGCGCGGCGACGAGCAGGCGTGGGTGCCCACGCAGATGCGCTGGGTGATGTCCGGCCTGCGGCACCTGCCCCGACCGGTGTTCCGACGGCTCCCGATCTGAGCATGCGTACCCAGGCCGTCCGGTTCCTGCTCGTGGGGGCCGGCACCGCGGTGACCGACTTCGCCACCTACCGGCTGCTCCTGGCCCTCGGTGTCGCGATCACGCCCGCCAAGGCGACCGGCTTCGTCGTGGGGACGACGTTGTCGTACCTGGTCAACCGGGCCTGGACCTTCGGTGCCTCCCAGCACGCCGTCGGGCGCTTCCTGGCGGTGTACGCGGTCACGCTGGGGGCGAACCTGGCCGTCAACGCCGGTGCGCTGGCGCTGCTCGACAGTCGCCCGGCCGCGATCACGCTGGCGTGGCTGCTGGCACAGGCGGTCGCGTCCACGCTCAACTTCTTCGGCATGCGGCATCTGGTGTTCGCGCGGCGGGAGGCCTGACGTGCGGCTGGTCCTGGCGTCTGCGTCGCCGGCCCGGCTGGCGACGCTGCGGGCCGCCGGGGTGGAACCACAGGTGGTGGTGTCGGGCGTGGACGAGGAGTCCCTGGGTGCGGCCGATGCTCCCCGCGAGCTGGCACAGCGGTTGGCAGAGCTCAAGAGCCGCGCGGTGGCCGAGCGTCTCGAGCCGCCCTCGGTGCCCACGCTGGTGCTCGGGTGTGACTCGGTGCTGGAGCTCGACGGGGCAGCACACGGCAAGCCGCGCGACGCCGTGGAAGCCGTGCGTCGCTGGCAAGCGATGCGCGGAGGCAGCGGCGTACTGCACACCGGCCACCACGTCGTACGCCTCGACACCGGCAGCGAGGCAGGTGCGCCCGCGTCGACCGTTGTGCACTTCGCCGACGTCGACGACGACGAGATCACGGCGTACGTCGCCACCGGCGAGCCGCTTGCCGTGGCCGGTGCGTTCACCCTCGACGGGCTCGGCGGCGCGTTCGTGCGCGGCGTCGAGGGCGACCCGCACACCGTGGTCGGGCTCAGCCTGCCGCTCGTACGCAACCTGGTCGCCCACCTCGGCGTCCGCTGGATCGACCTGTGGTCGCGCTGACCCCCCCGCGACTTGTCAGCGCCTCACGTCGCTATAGCAACGTGAGGCGCTGACAACTCATGTCACTCCACCGGCAGGCCGAGGCCGCGGGCTAGTACGAGGCGCTGCACCTCCGAAGTGCCCTCGCCGATCTCGAGGACCTTGGCGTCGCGGTAGAACCGGGCGACCGGGTACTCCTCCATGAAGCCGTAGCCGCCGAAGACCTGGGTGGCGATCCGGGTCGCGGTGACGGCCGACTCGGTGGCGTACAGCTTGGCCGCCGCTGCGGCCGCCTTGAGCTCGGCGAACGCCGGGGCCCCGGGCGCACCGGCCTGCATCGCGTCCTTCATCGCCGCCGCCTGGTAGGTCAGCGCCCGCGCGGCCCGGCCCATCACCTCGAGGTCGGCGATCTGGAAGGCGACGCCTTGCTTGGCACCGATCGGCACCCCGAACGTGGTGCGCTCCCCCGCGTACTGCACGGACAGGTCGAGGCACGCCTGGATGCATCCCACCGCGAGCGCCGCGATCGCGATCCGCCCGTCGTCGAGGGTGGCGAGGAACTGCGCGAAGCCGCGCCCTTGCTGGCCCAGCAGGTGGTCGGCGGGCACCCGCACCCCCTCGAACGTCAGGGGGTGGGTGTCGGAGCAGTGCCAGCCGAGCTTGTCGTACGCCGGCTCGACGGTGAACCCGGGTGTCCCCGTCGGGACGATGATCGAGGAGAGCTCGGCCCGGCCGTCCTCGCGGGTGCCGGTGCGCGCCGTGACCGTGACGACTGAGGTGATGTCGGAGCCGGAGTTGGTGATGAACTGCTTGCTCCCGTCGATCACCCACTCGCCGTCGACCAGCGCCGCCTTCGTACGGGTTGCTCCGGCGTCGGAGCCGGCGCCGGCCTCGGTGAGCCCGAACCCCGCCAAAGCCCGGCCCGCGACGAGGTCGGGCAGCCACTGCTGCTTCTGCTCGTCGGTGCCGAAGGTGAGGATCGGGTTGATCCCGAGCCCGACCGCTGCCTCCAAGGTGATGCCGAGCCCCTGGTCGACGCGGCCCACCTCCTCGATCGCGACGCACAGGCTGGTGAAGTCCCCGTCCCCGCCGCCGTACTGCTCCGGCGCGGTGAGTCCCAGCAAGCCCAGGTCCCCCATCTGGCCGACGATGTCCAGCGGGAAGTGGTGCTTGCGGTCCCACTCGGCGATGTGGGGGGCGATCGCGTCAGCGGCCCAGGCGCGAACGCTCGCGCGGAACTCCTCGTGCTCGCGGGACAGGTGGAACGACGACATGGGGCTGCCTCCGGCCGACATCAGGCTCTCGCTGGGCTGTCAACGTAACCGCTCTCCGGGCAGTCACGACGTTGGCTAGGGTCGGCAGCAGTCGCTCTGGGGAGCGATGCATGCTTCGACGTGTCCTCGTGGCGCTCACCATGGCCGCACTCGCGAGCACTTCAGCGGCCCCACAGACGGCCACGGCGGACGATGGCACGGGGGCCGTGGTCGAGGGCAAGCTCGTCCTGGTGCTCGACTCGTCCGGCTCGATGAGTGAGCCCGCAGACGGCGCTTGACACCAAGATCGACGCCGCCAAGCGGGCTCTGACCGAGGTCGTCGACCAGCTGCCCGACGACGCCCAAGTGGGCTTGCGGGTCTACGGCGCCACGGTGTTCGACAAGAGCAAACCGGGTGCGTGCCAGGACTCCCAGCTCAGCCCGGACACCGTCGGTCCAGCCACCGTCGACCGGTCCGGCCACGACCCCTACGCCGTCTGCAGCCGGAACTGCCTCTCAGGCGGGCGACGACGGCGGGGTCCCGGTCGGGCTCGTCCTCACGAGGGGAGGAGGCGTTGTTCTCCTGCTCGCCGCTGCCGCACTCATGCTCCGTCGGTGGGCGACCCGTTAGACCCGCGGCCGGTTGGGTCGCCACACCCGCCCTAGACTCCGGCGAGCCCGGTAAGGTGTGACCGGCCGTCGTGAGGAGCTCGCTGTGCCGACGCCGCTGACCAAGGTGCTCGTCGCCAACAGGGGCGAGATCGCGGTGCGGATCGTGCGGGCCTGCCGTGACGCGCGGCTGGGCAGCGTGGCGGTCTACGCCGAGCCCGACCGGGACGCGTTGTTCGTCCGGCTCGCCGACGAGGCCTATTCGCTGGCGGGGTCGACGCCGGCCGACTCCTACCTGGCGATCGACAAGATCCTCGCCGCGGCCCGGCGCAGTGGCGCCGACGCGGTGCACCCGGGCTACGGCTTCCTGGCCGAGAACGCCGAGTTCGCGCAGGCCGTGATCGACGCCGGGCTGGTGTGGATCGGCCCGCCCCCGGCGGCGATCCGCGCGCTCGGCGACAAGGTGCAGGCCCGCCACATCGCCGCGAAGGTCGGCGCCCCCCTGGTCCCCGGCACGTCCGAACCCGTCGGAGGCGCCGACGAGGTGGTCGCGTTCGCCCACGAGCACGGGCTGCCGATCGCGATCAAGGCCGCCTTCGGCGGCGGGGGCCGCGGCCTGAAGGTGGCGCGCACGATGGAGGAGGTCCCCGGGTCGTACGAGTCGGCGGTCCGCGAGGCGGTCAGCGCCTTCGGCCGCGGTGAGTGCTTCGTCGAGAAGTACCTCGACCGGCCGCGGCACGTCGAGACCCAGTGCCTGGCCGACGCGTCCGGCCACGTCGTGGTCGTCTCCACCCGCGACTGCTCGCTGCAGCGCCGCCACCAGAAGCTGGTCGAGGAGGCGCCCGCGCCATTCCTCTCCGGGGAGCAGGTCGCCACCTTGTACGAGTCGTCGAAGGCGATCCTGCGCGAGGCCGGCTACGTCGGCGCCGGCACGTGCGAGTTCCTCGTCGGGCAAGACGGCACCATCTCGTTCCTCGAGGTCAACACCCGCCTGCAGGTCGAGCACCCGGTCAGCGAGCAGGTCACCGGCCTGGACCTGGTGCGGGAGATGTTCCAGGTCGCCGCCGGCGAGGAGCTCGGCTACGACGACCCGCCCGTCGAGGGGCACTCGATCGAGTTTCGGATCAACGCCGAGGACGGCGGACGCGGGTTCCTGCCCGCGCCCGGCACGCTGACCCGCTGGCACGCCCCCTCCGGCCCAGGGGTGCGCGTCGACGAGGGGTACGACCAGGGCGAGACCGTCCCCGGCGCCTTCGACTCGCTGGTCGCGAAGCTCGTCGTCACCGGCCGTACCCGCGAGCAGGCACTGGAGCGCTCCCGCCGGGCGCTCGCGGAGTTCGTCGTCGAGGGCATGCCGACGGTGATCCCCTTCCACGCCGCGGTCGTCGACGACGCCGCCTTCGTCGGCGACGGGTCGTCGTTCGAGGTGTTCACCAGCTGGATCGAGACCGCCTACGACAACCGGATCGAGCCGTACGCAGGCGGTGTGGAGGCCCCCGACGAGCCCGTCGAGCGCGAGCGGGTCACCGTGGAGGTGGACGGCCGGCGGCTCGAGGTCGTGCTGCCCGGTGGCCTCGGCTCCGCTCCCGCGGTCGGCGACTCACGCAGACCAACCCGCCGCCGGGGTGGCGGCAAGACGGCGGCCCCCACCAGCGGTGACGCCCTCACCTCGCCCATGCAGGGCACGATCGTCAAGATCGCGGTCGAGGAGGGCCAGCAGGTCGAGGAGGGTCAGCAGGTGGTGGTGCTCGAGGCGATGAAGATGGAGCAGCCGATCAACGCCCACCAGGCCGGCACCGTCACCGGCCTGCGGGCCGAGCAGGGGTCGATCGTCACCGCCGGCGCGGTGATCTGCGAGATCACCGACGCCACCGGCTGACCGGTCGTACCACCGGGACCGCTGGGCCGTCGTACGTGCCGTCCGGGTCGCCATCCGCGGGGGGACGGAACTTTCGACATTCGGGCTGTCATGGCGACCCGAATGTCGAAAGATCCGGCTCGACGACGCGGCCGCCAGCCAGACCGCGGACGGCTCCGCGGCAGCGCGAGCGCGCCACGCTAGGTTGACCCCCGCCGCTCAGACCGACCGCCCGCGAGGGAAGGCACCCACGGTGTTCGCCAAGATCCTGGTCGCCAACCGTGGAGAGATCGCGATCCGGGCCTTCCGGGCGGCGTACGAGCTCGGCGCCCGCACGGTGGCGGTGTTCCCGTACGAGGACCGCACCTCCGAGCACCGCCTCAAGGCCGACGAGGCGTACGAGATCGGTGAGCGGGGCCACCCGGTCCGGGCCTACCTCGATCCGGCCGGGATCGTTGCCACCGCGCTCAGCGCCGAGGCCGACGCCGTCTACCCCGGCTATGGCTTCCTGTCGGAGAACCCGGCGCTGGCGCAGGCTTGCGCCGACGCCGGCTTGACCTTCATCGGCCCGAGCGTCGACGTGCTGCGCCTGACCGGCAACAAGTTCCGGGCGATCGCGGCGGCGCGCGACGCCGGCGTACCGGTGCTGGAGTCGTTGCCGCCCAGCCGCGACGCCGACGAGCTCGTCGAGGCCGCGGAGGGGATGGCCTATCCGCTGTTCGTCAAGGCGGTCGCCGGTGGGGGCGGTCGCGGGATGCGCCGGGTCGAGGCGCCCACCGAGCTGCGGGATTCGATCGAGGCCGCCATGCGGGAGGCCGACGCGGCGTTCGGCGACAGCACCGTGTTCGTCGAGCAGGCGGTGGTGAATCCGCGTCACATCGAGGTGCAGGTGCTCGGCGACGCCACCGGCGAGGTGATCCACCTCTACGAGCGCGACTGCTCGGTGCAGCGCCGGCACCAGAAGGTGGTCGAGATCGCGCCCGCCCCGGCGCTGGACCCCGACGTACGCGAGCGGATCTGCGCCGACGCCGTCACGCTTGCCACCGCCATCGGCTACACGTGCGCAGGCACCGTGGAGTTCCTGCTCGATCCGCAGGGGCGGCACGTGTTCATCGAGATGAACCCGCGCATCCAGGTCGAGCACACGGTCACCGAGGAGGTCACCGACGTCGACCTCGTACAGGCCCAGCTGCGCCTCGCCGCGGGGGAGGCGCTCGCCGACCTCGGCCTCGACCAGGACTCGGTACGGCTGCGCGGCGCCGCCCTGCAGTGCCGGATCACCACCGAGGACCCTGCCAACGGGTTCCGGCCCGACACCGGTCGGCTCACCACGTACCGCTCACCCGGCGGGGCAGGGGTCCGGCTCGACGGTGGCACCACGTACACCGGCGCTGAGATCAGCGGGCACTTCGACTCGCTGCTGACCAAGCTCACCTGCCGGGGCCGCGACTTCCCCGCCGCGGTCGACCGGGCAGCGCGGGCGGTCGCTGAGTTCCGGATCAGAGGCGTGTCGACCAACATCGGGTTCCTCCAGGCGCTGCTCGACTCCCCGCAGTTCCGGGCCGGTGGGGTCACCACCTCGTTCATCGACGAGCACCCCGAGCTGCTCGAGCGACGCCCCTCCGCCGACCGCGGAACCCGGCTGCTCACCTACCTCGCCGACGTCACCGTCAACGCCCCGCACGGCGGTGCACCCACAGACGTGGACCCCCGCACCAAGCTGCCCCCCGTCGACCTCGGGCAGCGGCCACCCGACGGCTCGCGCCAGCGGTTGGCTGCGCTGGGGCCGGACGGGTTCGCCCGGCAGCTGCGCGACCAGCACGAGCTCGCGGTCACCGACACGACCTTCCGCGACGCGCACCAGTCGCTGCTCGCGACCCGCGTACGCACCGCCGACCTGCTCGCGGTCAGCGGGCACGTCGCCCGGATGGCGCCGCAGCTGTGGAGCCTCGAGGCGTGGGGCGGCGCGACGTATGACGTGGCATTGCGGTTCCTCAAGGAGGACCCGTGGGACCGGCTCGCGGCCCTGCGCGAGGCGGTGCCCAACATCTGCCTGCAGATGCTCCTGCGGGGGCGCAACACCGTCGGTTACACGCCGTACCCGACGGGGGTGACCGACGCCTTCGTGCACGAGGCGGCACGCACCGGCATCGACGTGTTCCGGGTCTTCGACGCCCTCAACGACATCGAGCAGATGCGGCCGGCGATCCACGCCGTACGCGACACCGGCACGGCCGTCGCGGAGGTGGCGCTGTGCTACACCTCCGACCTCGACGACCCCGGCGAGCGCGTGTACACGCTCGACTACTACCTCGACCTCGCCCAGCGCATCGCCGACGCCGGCGCGCACGTGCTCGCGATCAAGGACATGGCCGGCCTGCTGCGTGCGCCGGCCGCGCACCGGTTGGTCACCGCGCTGCGCGAGCGTTTCGACCTGCCCGTGCACCTGCACACCCACGACACGACCGGTGGCCAGCTGGCGACGTTGCTCGCCGCCGCCGCCGCCGGCGTCGACGCCGTCGACGCGGCCACCTCCTCGATGGCCGGCACCACCAGCCAGCCGCCGCTGTCGGCGCTCGTCGCCGCCACCCGAGCCGGCGACCGCCCCACCGGCCTGGACCTGCAGGCCCTGTGCGATCTCGAGCCGTACTGGGAGGCCACCCGACGCCTGTACGCCCCGTTCGAGTCCGGGCTGCCCGCACCGACCGGTCGGGTCTACCGACACGAGATCCCCGGCGGCCAGCTGTCGAACCTTCGCCAGCAGGCGATCGCCCTCGGGCTCGCGGAGAAGTTCGAGCAGGTCGAGGACATGTACGCCGCCGCCGACCGGATCCTCGGGCACCTGGTCAAGGTGACGCCGTCGAGCAAGGTGGTCGGCGATCTGGCCCTGCACCTGGTGGCGGTGGGAGCCGACCCGGAGGAGTTCGCGTCCGACCCGGGACGCTTCGACGTACCCGACTCCGTGCTCGGGTTCCTCGCCGGCGAGCTCGGTGAACCGCCCGGGGGTTTCCCGGAGCCGTTCCGCACCCGGGCGCTGGAGGGGCGCAGGCCCGACCCCGTCGTCGAGGAGCTCGGCGAGGCCGACGCCGCCGGCCTGGCCGACGACACCAGGGCGACGTTGAACCGGTTGCTGTTCCCCGGCCCCACCCAAGAGCGCGACGAGGCGGTGCGGGACCACGGCGACCTGTCGGCCCTGCCCACCCGGGCGTTCTTCTACGGGCTCGACGCCGAGCACGAGACACAGGTGCAGATCGAGGAGGGCAAGATCCTCATCCTCGGCCTCGAGGCGGTCAGCGAACCGGATGAGCGGGGTCTGCGGACGGTCGTGTGCACGATCAACGGCCAGCTGCGGCCGGTGATGGTGCGGGACCGGTCGGTGTCGAGCGACGTACGCGAGGCGGAGAAGGCGGACCCGTCCGAGCCCGGCCACGTCGGTGCGCCGTTCCCGGGCGTGGCCACCGCGTCGGTGTCGGTCGGCGACCAGGTCGCCGCGGGGCAGGCCGTCGCCGTCATCGAGGCGATGAAGATGGAGGCCTCGATCACCGCGCCGCTCGCCGGCACCGTCGAGCGGGTCGTGGTCGAGGGGCCCCGACAGGTCGAGGGCGGCGACCTGGTGGTCGTCGTGCAGCCGTCACAGTGAGCTGACCGGTGAACCGCCCTTCAGGGGCTCACCGATACGTCACGGTGACGCTGTTGGCACTGGTGTCGTAGCGGATGACGCCGCCCTGGAACCCGGCCTTGAAGCCGTAGGACCGTGACAGCACCGACGTGCGGGGCCCGCCCAGCCGGCCGCCGAAGCCGCCGAGCTTGTGCCAGCGCAGCAGGATCCTGCCCCACAGCGCCTTGGCGGTGCCGTCGGCGAGCACGTACATGCGGCCCTGGTCGAACGCCATCGTCCGCACCCCTGGCTGCGAGGATGCCGCGAAGTCCGAGACCGGCAGGCCCAGCGCGCTGCCGGGACCGCCGAGGGCGCGGTAGCGACTCAGCGCCGCACCGGAGAGCCAGTGCGCACCGGTCGCGCGGCGACCCAGGAGCTCGCCGTTGTCGAAGACGGCGCGGCGGCCGTGGTCCAGGTTGACCTCGCCGACGTATACCGGACCGGTCCGCGCGACGCCGAGGGCATCGGCCTTGGGCTCGAGCGGCGAGTCGAAGTTCTCCAGGTAGGTGCCGACCCGATCGCGCAGCGTCGGGAGCCAGGCGTACGCATATCTGCCCGGGCACGCCGTCGACATCGCGTCGCGGTGGCCGGAGATGCGACTGAATCGGGTGCCTTCGATCCGGGTGTGGCTGTGGGGCGCCCGGTAGCTGGTGCCGAGCCGCCAGCCGACGAGGCGTACGACCGCGTTCTTCATGCGGTCAGAAGGCGCGCGCAGGTCGAAGTTGCCCATCATGGAGATACCGACGGTGTCGACGTTGTAGTCCCCGGCGTGCGCGCCGCGCACGGGCAGCCGAACGCCACCGGCGCGCCCCTGGTAGACGGTGCCGAAGCGGTCGACCAGGAAGTTGTAGCCGATGTCGCACCAGCCCTGGCCCTGCGTGTGGTACGCGTAGATGCTCCGCACGATCGCGGGCGACTCTGCTTGGGTGTAGTCGTTGTCGCCCACCGTGTGGTGGATGAACACCATCTTGGCCGTCTCGCCGTAGATCGGCTCGAAGCACTGGTCGCCGAGCGACTCGTCGGCTCCCCACTGCCGGCGGCTGACGATCGAGGGCATCTTCGGGAACGCCGGGGACCCGGTGATGGGGTCACCGGCCGCCGTCGAGAACGTCCTGGCGGTGCTCGGCGCGGCGGCAGTCGCCGCGTCCGTGCTGGCGCTGCGGGCTGAAGCCGTCGACTCCGTCGGGTCGGCTGACACGGTCGGGTCGTCGATGGTCACGACCGAGATGCCCTGCGGTGCCTTGCCGGAGGCCGAGGTGGCGCGCACGGCCACGCCGTCGGCCGGTCCGGTCCACCACGGTTCGGTCCCGTCGCGTACGTAGGCCTCCTCGCCGGCAGCGGGGCCTTCGTCGGAGACGTAGTGCAGGTCCTCCCATCCGGTCCAGTCGCCGCCGCGCCGTACGCGCACCTGCACGGCGACGTCGGCCGGTGCGGTCGCGTGGTCCCAGGTCACCCCGACCGTCTCGAAGGAAGCGCCGGTCTGCGCCGGCAGCTCGGCCACCACGTCGCGCGACGGGGCGGCGGCGACGGTCCCAGCCGCCAGCCGCTGTGCGGCGGGGACGGTGGGCACGGCCTGCTCGTGCAGGACCGGAGTGGTCGTCCCTCCAGTGATCGTCCCTCCAGTGGTCGTCCCGCCAGTGGTCGTCTGGCCAGTGATCGTCCCTCCAGTGGTCGTCTCGCCCGCGGTCGCGAGCGTTTGCGACACCGAGGCGCCGGCGATCGGGCCTGCCCTGAACACGAGCCGGTCACTTGTGGGTGTGCCGGTCGAGAGGGAGGCGGTCGAGGGGGAGGCGCCCAAGACCCCACCGATGACAGCGAGGGAGAGTGCTCCCACCGCAGTCGTACGGACGGGGGCTGGCCGGGCTGCTCGCAAGGGCTGCATGAGGGCGACGGATCCTTTGCCTGTCGGTGGGCCTGCTCTGGGGTTTGGGTGTGCTGTGACTGCTGTGACCGCAAGTAATTCAAGTGACCACTGTGACGACTATGCGGTGTCCGTGGCGGAATGCACAGGGTGATTCCCGGATTGGATTGAATTACATCGATGTAATGTCATGGGGGGGATTCGCCAAATAGCCTCAGAATGGCCGTCGAAACACGAGGTACGCCGATTTGTCTGGAGCGGGCAGTGTGCCCTCGAGTGGTGCCAGCCGGGGCAGTACAGCCCTCGATCAGCCCGATCTGGCACCACTCGGCGCCGACCCCAGCCCGATCTGGCACCACTCGGCGGGTCAGGCGGTGCCGTGGTGGTGCAGCCGGCGGGCGGCCTCGGCCAGCGAGCCGGTCAGCGACGGGTACACGGTGAACGTGTTGGCCACCTGGTCAGCGGTCAGGGTGCACGCGACAGCCAGCGCCACCGGATGGATGAGCTCGCTGGCGGCGGGCGCGACCACGACGCCACCGATCACGGTGCCCGAGCCCGTACGGCAGAACAGCTTGACGAAGCCGTCACGAATGCCCTGCATCTTGGCCCGAGCATTGCCCTGCAGCGGCAGCATCACCGCATAGCCGTCGACGGCGCCGGAGTCGATCGCGGCCTGACTGACACCGACCGTGGCGATCTCGGGGGAAGTGAAGACGTTCGCTGACACGTGGTCCAGCGACAGCGGCGCGACGGCGTCGCCGAGAGCGTGCCACATCGCGATCCGGCCCTGCATGGCCGCGACCGAGGCGAGCATGAGCACCCCGGTGCAGTCCCCCGCCGCGTACACACCGCGGGCGGTGGTGCGCGAGACCCGGTCGACGCTGATGAAACCGCGCTCGTCGAGCTGGACGCCGACCGTGTCGAGCCCGAGGTCGCCGGTGTTGGGGACCGACCCAAGCGCCAGCAGGCAGTGGGTGCCCTCGACCGTCCTGCCGTCGGAGAGGTCCACCGCGACACCGGCCTGGGTACGGCGCACTGCACTCATGCGAGAGCTGGAGAGGACCCGCATCCCGCGGCGGGTGAAGACGTCCTCGAGCACCGCCGCGGCATCGGCGTCCTCGCCGGGCAGCACTCGGTCACGACTGGACACCAGCGTGACCCGCGAGCCCAGCGCGAGGTACGCACCGGCGAGCTCGGCGCCGGTGACTCCGGAACCGACGACGACCAGCCGCTCGGGCAGCTCGCGCAGGTCGTACACCTGCTCCCAGGTGAGGATGCGTTGCCCGTCGGGCCGGGCCGCATCGCTCACCCGCGGATGCGCGCCGGTGGACAGCAGCACGACGTCGGCGTCGAGCACGCTGCGGCCACCGTCGCTGTGGGTCACCTCCACCCGGTCGGTGCCCGCGAGGCGACCCGACCCGGGAATCACCTCGACCGACTCCCGCTCCAGCCGGCGGGTGATGTCGGTGCTCTGCGAGGCCGCCAGGGTCTTGACCCGTGCGTTGACCCGACGCAGGTCGACGGTGACGTGGTCGTCGCTCGGGTCGTCGTCGAACCTCAACCCGAGCTCGACCGAGCCCTCCACCTGGCTCATCAGCTCGGCGGTCGCGATCAGCGTCTTGCTCGGGACGCAGTCGGTGAGCACCGCGGACCCCCCGAGGCCGTCCCGGTCGACGACCGTGACCCGGGCGCCCAGCTGGGCCGCCACCAGCGCCGCCTCGTAGCCGCCCGGTCCGCCGCCGACGATCACCACAGAAGTCACCGCTGCATTCTGTCCGACCGCGACCGTTAGGCTCGCGCCCCGTGACGGTGTACGCCGCGTACGGGTCGAACCTCGACCCCGCCCGCATGATGGCGCGCTGCCCCCACTCCCCACTGCGCGGGACCGGCTGGCTGATGGGGTGGCGACTCACCTTCGCAGGCGAGGAGCACGGCTGGGACGGCGCGCTCTGCACCCTGGTGGAGGATCCCGCCGAGCAGGTCTTCGTCGCGCTGTACGACCTGACCTCCGACGACGCAGCCCGGCTCGACGCCTGGGAGGGCGTCGACATCGGCCTCTACCGCACCGTTCGCGCCCGCGTACACACCCTCGACGGCGAGCAGGTGGCCAGGGTCTACGTCCTCGACGCGTACGAGGGCGGCCTGCCCTCGGCCGGGTACCTCGGGGTGGTGTCCGAGGCCGCGGCGGCAGCCGGGGCACCCGACGACTACGTGCACTGGCTGCGTACGCGCCCCTGCCGCTCCTCCGGGCTGTGACCGGCCATGCCTCGCACTCCTCCCGACCCGTTAACGCTTGCCCGCGCCGCCGCGGAGCACATCGCGCAGAGCACCGGCGTCGATCGCCACGACGTGGCGCTGGTGCTGGGATCGGGGTGGTTGCCCGCCGCCGACGCAGTCGGCGAACCGGACGCCGAGGTGCCGCTTGCCGGGCTGCCCGGGTTCACCGCACCGGCGGTGGCCGGTCATGGGGGCACGGCGCGCTCGGTACAGGTCGGCGGGGTCCGAGCGTTGGTGCTGCTCGGCCGCACGCACCTGTACGAGGGCCGCGGCGTAGCCGCCGTGGTGCACGGCGTGCGCACGGCAGCCGCCGCCGGGTGCTCCACGGTCGTGTTGACCAACGGCTGCGGGGGGCTCGACCCCGCGTGGGCGCCGGGCACCGCGGTGCTGATCCGCGACCACATCAACCTCACCGCGACGTCACCGATCAAAGGCCCGAGATTCGTCGACCTCACCGACCTGTACGCCCAGCGCCTGCGTGACCTGTGCCACGAGGTCGAGCCGACCCTCCCCGAGGGGGTGTACGTCCAGTTCCGCGGCCCGCACTACGAGACACCGGCCGAGGTCGCGATGGTGCGTGCGGTCGGCGGTGACCTGGTGGGCATGTCGACGGCGCTGGAGGCCATCGCAGCCCGCGAGGCCGGGCTGGCGGTGCTCGGCCTGTCGCTGGTCACCAACGCAGCGGCCGGGATCACCGGTGAACCCCTGGACCACGCCGAGGTCCTCGCCGCCGGCCGGGACTCCGCCGCACGGATGGGCTCCCTGCTGGCGCGGGTGCTCCCCCGGTTGACCGGGAGCGCGGCCTGATGCGGCTGCTCGTCACCGGGTCCGCCGGCAGCATCGGCCGCGTCGTCGTACCCGGGCTCGTCGAGGCCGGTCACGAGGTGCGTGGGCTGGACCGAGACGTCCAGAACGACGCCGTCTGCGCCCTCGGCGTCGTCGTCGGCGACTGCACCGACCCCGCCGTCGCCGGGCCGGCGGTCGAGGGCGTCGACGCGGTCGTGCACCTGGCCGGCGACCCGGGCGAGGGGTCGCTGGCGCACTCGTTGACCTCGCACACGCTGTCCACCGCCACGCTGCTCGACGCGATGGTGGACGCAGGCGTGCGCCGGATCGCTTACGCGAGCAGCAACCACGCGGTCGGGATGACGCCGCACTCCGGCCCGGTGGGGATCGACGTGCCGCCCCGTCCGGACACGTTCTACGGCGTGGCCAAGGTGGCCGCGGAGGCAGTGCTGAGCCTGTTCGCCGACCGGCACGGCATCAGCGCGGTCGCGTGCCGAATCGGCAGCTTCCTGCCGCGCCCGCAGACCCGCCGGCACCTCGCGACCTGGCTGTCGCACGACGACTGCGTACGCATGGTGGATGCCGCCGTGCGCGTCGACCGGCCCGGGCTGCACCTGCTGTGGGGCATCTCGGCCAACACCGGGGCCTGGTGGGACCTCGCCCCCGGCCGGGCGCTGGGGTACGAGCCGGTCGACGACGCCGAGGACTGGGCCGACTCGCTGCCTCGGCGGGCCGAGGACGCCCAGAACGACGAGCACGTCGGCGGTCCGTTCGCCGGACCCGCGTACACCCGGCCGGCCGGGGACCCTGCGTGAGCAGCCTCCACGAGCAGGTCGACGCCTGGCTGGAGCAGGACCCCGACGAGGACACCCGCGCCGAGCTCGCCGCCCTGCACGAGACCGCCGCGTCCGACGGGGCGGCCGCCGCGGAGCTGGCGGACCGATTCGCCGGGCGGCTGGAGTTCGGCACGGCCGGCCTGCGCGGCGCCCTGGGTGCCGGGCCCAATCGGATGAACCGCGTCGTGGTCGCCCAGGCGGCGGCCGGACTCGTGGCGTACCTCGACGGCGAGGATCGCGACGGCCCGGTCGTCGTCGGGCACGACGCCCGGCACCGCTCCGACGTCTTCGCCCGGGACACCGTCGAGCTGGTCGCCGCCAGCGGTCGGCGCGCGCTGCTGCTGCCCGGCCCGCTGCCGACCCCGGTGCTCGCGTTCGCGATCCGGCACCTGGGTTGTGCCGCGGGGGTCATGGTCACCGCGTCGCACAACCCGCGCGCCGACAACGGCTACAAGGTCTACCTCGGCGACGGCAGCCAGATCGTGCCGCCGGCCGACGCCGGCATCGCCGCCGCCATCGCAGCCGTCGGCCGCGTCGACGCGCTGCCGCGCTCGTCGGACTGGGAGCTGCTGGACGCGGGCGTCGCTGCCGCCTACGTCGATGCCGTGGCTGGACTGGATCCGGCAGCCCCCGGTCCCCCGCTGCGCGTGGTGCACACCTCGCTGCACGGTGTCGGGGCGGCGACCGTGCGCGCGGTGCTGGCGCGGGTCGGCGGGGTGGAACTGCACGAGGTGCCCCAGCAGTCTGAACCGGACGCGGACTTCCCGACGGTCCCCTTTCCCAACCCCGAGGAGCCGGGCGCGCTCGACCTGGCCCTCGAACTGGCCGACCGGGTGGGCGCCGACCTGGTCGTCGCCAACGACCCCGACGCCGACCGGTGCGCGGTCGCGGTGCCGGCCGCGCGGGGGTGGCACCCGCTGTCCGGCGACGAGCTGGGGGTCCTGCTCGGCGACGACGCCCTCCGGCGGGGCGTGGGTGGGACCTTCGCCACCACGATCGTGTCGTCTTCGCTGCTCGGACGGATGTGCGCGGCTGGGGGCGCGCCCTACGTCGAGACGCTGACCGGGTTCAAGTGGCTCGGCCGAGTGCCCGGGCTGGTGTATGCGTACGAAGAGGCGCTGGGCTACTGCGTGGCGCCGCAGATCGCCGCCGACAAGGACGGCATCAGCGCCGCCGTACGGGTGCTCGCTCTCGCCCGGGAGCTGCGGGGGCGCGGTGCGAGCTTGCTCGACCGGCTGGACGAGATCGCTGCCGACCACGGCGTGCACGCCACCGACCAGCTCTCGGTGCGCGTCGCCGACGTCGCGCTGGTGGCTGACCTGCTGGCGCGGCTGCGGTCGGCCCCACCGACGACCCTCGGGGGCCTCGAGGTGCTGCAGGTCGACGATCTGGGGGCCGGGTCGTCAGACCTGCCGGCGACGCCCGGTCTGCGGCTCCGCCTCCGGCACGGCGCTCGTGTCGTGATCCGGCCGTCGGGGACCGAGCCGAAGCTCAAGTGCTACCTCGAGGTGGTGCTCGCCCCCGCCGGTGCGGTGCCGGCGGCCCGGACCGCCGCCGCCGATCGGCTGGCCGCCGTGCGCCGCGACCTCGCCGCTGCGCTCGGCGTCTGAGCGGTGGCGTCCCCCTCGCGTTCGACTGTGGGAGAAGTGACCAGGGTTCAGCCTGCCTGCACAGGCACGCGGGCAATCACGTCAGCCACACGGCAAGATCCGCGCTGATCAAGACCACACCGACCGCGATCTCGACCCACGCCCAGCGGTGGGTCACCTCGGGCCGGCCGGCCGACTCCGCTGACCGCTGGGTCGCCAAGCGGGTGAGTCGGTCGACGACGTACTCGGTGTAGTCGGGCGAGGTGACCGAGGAGCCGGCGCGGCCGTGCCGCTGGGTACGCATGTCTGTCCGCGCGCTACGGCCGAGCGCGACCCCGTGGTGGACCCGGTCGTCCACGCGTACCCGCAGGGTCTGCCCGACGCGTACCGGTCCGACGAGGTGCCAGGGGATCTCGGTGTCGCGCAGGATGTTGCGCAACAGCAGGTGGTCGTCGCGGGCTTGGACGCCCGGGCGGACGAGGGTGACCCAGCAGATCCACGCGGCCGACGCCAGCCCGCACAGCACACCGATCTGCTCGCCGAGTCGCCCGTCGGCCGCCACGAAGGCTGCCACGACGACCAGCACCGCCAGCGTCGCGGCGCCGATCCAGCGCCCGGAGGAGGGGGTGAACCGCTCGATCACGGTCGGGGTGGGAGGAGCCACCCCCCCATGCTGCCACCCCTGCCGGGGGCGTCCAGGGCCCTAGACTCAGCCGGTGAGCACTCCGACCGGGACCGACCTCGCCGAGGCGACGGGCTCGGAGTCGGCGCTGCGCCGCTTCCTCGAGGGCCTGCCCGGCGTCGACCAGGTGGGGGCGGATGCCCGCTCGGCGGACCTCGCCACCCGCTCGATCAAGACCGACTCCAAGCGGCGCGCGATCGACCTCGCCATCTCGATGATCGACCTCACGACGCTCGAGGGTCAGGACACCCCGGGCAAGATCCGCTCGCTGGCCGCCAAGGCGATGCGCCCCGACCCCAGTGATCCCGGCTGCCCGCAGGTGGCGGCGCTGTGCGTCTACCCCGACCTGGTGAGTGCGGCCAAGGCGGCCGTCGGCGACAGCGGTGTCGCCGTCGCCAGCGTGGCCACCGCCTTCCCCTCCGGGCGCGCTTCGCGGGACGTACGCCTCGCCGACACCCGCGAGGCCGTCGACGCCGGCGCCGACGAGATCGACATGGTGATCGACCGCGGCGCCTTCCTCACCGGGCGCTACCAGCAGGTGCTCGACGACGTCGTCGCCGTCCGCGCGGCGTGCCGGCGGGCCGACGGGTCGGCCGCCCACCTGAAGGTGATCCTCGAGACCGGTGAGCTGGCGACGTACGACGCGGTGCGGCGCGCGTCGTGGCTGGCGATGGTCGGCGGCGCCGACTTCGTCAAGACCTCCACCGGCAAGACCTCCCCCGCCGCGACGCTGCCGGTGACGATGGTGATGCTGCAGGCGGTGCGCGACTACCGGGCCGCCACGGGTCGCATGGTCGGGGTGAAACCGGCCGGCGGGATCCGCACGTCCAAGGACGCGATCAAGCACCTGGTGAGTGTCGCCGAGGTGGCCGGTGAGGACTGGCTCAGCCCGCACTGGTTCCGTTTCGGCGCCTCCAGCCTGCTCAACGACCTGCTCTTGCAACGCTCCCGCATGCGCACCGGCCACTACGCCGGGCGCGACTACGTGACGGTGGACTGACCCGTGAGCTTCTTGGACTACGCGCCCGCACCGGAGTCACGCGCGGTGGTGCACCTGGACGAGGCGTACGGGCTGTTCGTCGACGGCGACTTCGTCGACGGCGTCGCCGGCGAGCTGTTCGACACCCTCGACCCGTCGACCGAGAAGGTGCTCGCCCGGGTCACCCAGGCCGACGCCACCGACGTCGACCACGCCGTCACGGCCGCCCGCCGGGCGTACGACGCGGTGTGGGGGCCGATGTCCGGGCGGGACCGGGCCACCTACCTGTTCCGCATCGCCCGGATCCTCGCCGAGCGCTCGCGCGAGCTCGCCGTGCTGGAGAGCATGGACAACGGCAAGCCGATCAAGGAGAGCCGCGACGTCGACGTGCCCCTGGTGAGCCAGTGGTTCTTCTACTGCGCCGGCTGGGCCGACAAGCTCGCGTACGCCGGGTTCGGCCCCGATCCGCGACCGGTCGGCGTGGTGGGCCAGGTCGTGCCGTGGAACTTTCCGCTGCTGTTGCTGGCCTGGAAGGTGGCTCCGGCGCTCGCCTGCGGCAACACCGTGGTGCTCAAGCCGGCGGAGACGACGCCGCTGACCGCGCTGCTGTTCGCCGAGATCTGCCAGCAGGCCGACCTGCCTCCCGGCGTGGTCAACGTCGTCACCGGAGACGGTCGCACCGGCGCCGCGCTGGTCGAGCACCCCGGCGTCGACAAGGTCGCGTTCACCGGTTCGACCGAGGTGGGCCGCCAGATCGCCCGCACCGTGGCCGGCACCCACAAGCGGTTGACCCTCGAGCTGGGCGGCAAGGGCGCCAACATCGTCTTCGCCGACGCCCCGATCGAGGAGGCGGTCGAGGGGGTGGTCAACGGCATCTTCTTCAACCAGGGGCACGTCTGCTGCGCCGGGTCGCGCCTGCTGGTGGCCGAGGGGCTGCACGACGAGTTCCTGGAGCGCCTGCGCCGGCGCATGGGCACCTTGCGGCTCGGCGACCCGCTGGACAAGAACACCGACGTGGGGGCGATCAACTCACGTGAGCAGCTGGCCCGCATCACCGAGCTGGCGCAGGCCGGCGAGGACGAGGGGGCCGCCCGTTGGTCGGCGCCCTGCCAGCTGCCGGCCCAGGGGTACTGGTTCGCGCCGACGGTCTTCACCGGCGTGCAGCAGGCGCACCGGGTGGGCCGCGAGGAGGTGTTCGGGCCGGTGCTGTCGGTGCTGACTTTCCGTAGCCCCGAGGAGGCCGTCGCCAAGGCCAACAACACGCCGTACGGCCTGTCGGCCGGGGTGTGGACCGAGAAGGGCTCGCGGATCATGTGGATGGCCGACCGACTCGACGCCGGAGTGGTGTGGGCCAACACGTTCAACCAGTTCGACCCCGCGAGCCCGTTCGGCGGGTTCAAGGAGTCCGGGTACGGCCGCGAGGGTGGCCGCCACGGGCTGGAGAGCTACCTTGCCCGCTGAGTCCCCGCGCCCGGCCGTCCGCCGCACTGCCAAGCTGTTCATCGGTGGTTCCTTCCCCCGCAGCGAGTCCGGACGCACGTACGCCGTGACCGGTGCCGACGGCGGGTTCCTCGCCAACGTCGCCCAGGCCTCCCGAAAGGACGCCCGCGACGCCGTGCGGGCCGCTCACGCCGCGCAACCCGGGTGGTCGGCGCGCACCGCGTACAACCGCGGGCAGGTGCTCTACCGGGTGGCCGAGATGCTGGCGGGCCGCCGCGCGCAGCTGGTGAGCGACGTGCTCGACGCTGAGGGCGGATCCCGACCGGCGGCCGAGGCAGCCGTCGACGCCGCGATCGACCGGTGGGTCTGGTACGCCGGCTGGCCGGACAAGCTGGCCAACGTCACCGGTGCCACCAACGCCGTCGCCGGGCCGTACGTCAACTTCTCGATGCCCGTGCCGACCGGCGTGGTCGCGGTGCTGGCGCCCCAGGAGTCGTCGCTGCTCGGGCTGACCAGCGTGCTCGCGCCGGTCCTCGTGCCCGGCAACACCGCCGTGGTGGTCACCTCGCACGACCGGCCGCTGCCGGCGGTGACGCTGGCCGAAGTGCTGGCCACCTCCGACGTGCCCGGCGGGGTCGTCAACCTGCTCACCGGCGATGCCGCCGAGGTCGGCCCGTGGCTGGCCACGCACGAGGACGTCAACGCCCTCGACCTCACCGGCGTCGACGAGGATCTCGCCGTGGCGCTCGAGCGCGACGCGGCCGGGACGCTCAAGCGGGTGCTGCGCCCGGGCATGGACGACTGGTCGGCCCCCCCGCCGCTGCGCCGGATCACCACGTTCACCGAGACCCGTACGGTGTGGCACCCGGTCGGCAACTGAACCTGAGCCGCCCGTAGCACTTCTGCTACGGTGGTCGTATGACCGATCTCGCGGCACGTGAGCTCCGCAACGACGTCAGCGGCGTCCTGCGGCGCGTCGAGTCAGGCGAGCGGTTCCGGGTGACCGTGAGCGGCAGGCCGGTGGCTGAGCTGGTACCGCTCCCGGTGCGTCGGCAGACCATGCCCTGGGCGGCGTTCGAGCGACACCTCGAAGGAGGCCGAGCGGACCCCCAGCTCGCCCGGGACCTGGCCGAGCTGCTGCCGGACTCGACTGATGACGTACCTGCTCCCTGATGGGCGCCAGTGACCGGGCAGAGCTGGGCCTGGCCGACACCACGCTGTTCATCGACCTCGAGCAGGACCGACCGCTGGTGGGAGTGCCGCCGGAGCGGATCGCGGTCTCGGTCGTCACCATCGCCGAACTCCGCCTCGGCGCTCTCGCGGCTGCCGACGGTCCCACCAGGGCACGCCGGCTGGAGACGCTGACCCGAGCCGACAACCTCGAGCCCATCCCCGTCGACAGGGCAGTAGCCGTCGCCTGGGCGTCGCTTCGCTTGGCGCTTCGCGACGCCGGCAAGCGCATGCCGTTGAACGACTCCTGGATCGCCGCGACGGCCCTCGCCATGGACGTTCCGGTCGTCACCCAGGACGCCGACTACGACGACGTGCCTGGCCTTGACGTCGTGCGGGTGTGACCGCACCCACGTCCGACGTGGCCAGTGCACCGATGCAGGCACCCCGACCCGTGCACCCGCCACGTACGACCTGGGCGTCGACGAGCGTCATCGGTGCGGAGGCTCACCGTTGCGCCAGCACCTCGAACCAGGCGCGTGCGGTCGCCGGGTCGAAGGGCGGCCGCCTGGCCTGCACGGCGTCGAGCACCAGAGCGCCCGTACGCTCGGCGGCCGCGACGACACCCGGTGGGTACCCGTAGCGCAGGCGGTGGACGGCGAACTCGTCCTCGTCGTCGATGTACGCCGTCCCGCAGTACGGCAGGACGACGTCGAGGTCCAGGTCGATCATCGTGACCGTCCCCGCGGACCAGGTCGCGGGCGTGGTGATGTCGACGTAGACCTGCACGTGACCGGGCTCGGCGACGTCGTAGACGGTCGCGACCCAGTGCTGGGCGTCCGGAACGCAGACGACGCTGGCGTGCTCGAGGGCGAAGTGGACGCCGGGGCGGTGCACCCGGGTTCCCGCCACACAGCCCAGCCAGGTGCCGTGCTCGTCGGTGCCCAGGTACCTGGTCGGCACGATCCAGTGGGCCCCACCGCCCCATTTAGTGAACGCCAGCGAGATCTCGTCCCCCGGCACGCCGTGATGCTAGCCGCAGGCTCCCTCCACCGTTCACCCGTACTCGACGAGTGGGCCGACCGCGGATCGAGTGGACCGCCGCGGACACCGGGGGGCGGCCCGCGAACGTGGCGAGAGCCAGACGGCAGGATCGGCACATGCTGGTCGTCTTCGCGGGCAGGCCCGGTACCGGCAAGACGACCTTGTCCCGGCTGGTCGCCGCAGATGTCAGGGCTGCGCTCCTGCGGATCGACGCCGGACGACGAAGCACCCGAACTCGTAGCCGCCCTCCCCGCCCCCGCCCACGGCGCCCTGCGTACGGTTGTCGCGACCCGTGCGGCCGTGGCCGCCGTCGAGCCCCCGAGGAGGACCGCGTGCGCATCGCCGCCGCACAAGCGCGGCCAGTCTGGCTGGACCCCGCGCGAACCACCGAGAAGGTCCTGGGCTGGCTGGGGCACGCCGCGGCACGGCAGGTCGACCTGGTTGCCTTCGGTGAGACGTTCCTGTCCGGCTACCCGGTCTGGCTGGAGCTGACCGACGGTGCGCGATTCGACGACCCGGCGCAGAAGCAGGCGTACGCCGCCTACCTCGACGCCGCCGTCGTCATGGATGGGCCCGAGATCGCGCTCGTCGTGGAGGCCGCTCGCGATCTGGGCATCTTCGTCTACCTCGGCGTCACCGAACGAGGATGGGGACCGGCCAGCGGGACCGTGTTCTGCACCCTGGTCGGGATCGACCCGTCCGCGGGCGTCGTCAGCTCCCACCGCAAGCTGATGCCGACCTACGAGGAGAGACTCGTCTGGGGGATAGGCGACGGGGAGGGTCTGCGCACCCATCAGGTCGGTGCCGTGCGGGTGGGTGGGCTCAACTGCTGGGAGAACTGGATGCCCCAGGCCCGGCACGCCCTGTACGCCGGCGGTGAGGACCTCCATGTCAGCGTGTGGCCGGGTAACCCCCGCAACACCGCGGACATCACCCGGTTCGTCGCGCTGGAGGGGCGGGTGTGGTCGCTGGCGGCCTGTGGCCTGATGTCGCTGGACGACGTCCCTGGCGACTTCCCGCTGCGGGCCGCGCTCGAGGAGTCAGGGGTGCAGGACTACTGCACGGGCGGTTCTGCTGTGGCCGCCCCGGACGGAAGCTGGGTCGTGGAGCCGGTCGAGGGCGAGGAACGACTCGTCGTGGCCGACATCGATCTCGGGGCGGTCCGCGCCGAACGGCAGAACTTCGACCCCACTGGTCACTACAGCCGGCCCGACGTCTTCGGCGTCACCGTCGACCGCCGGCGGCGCGAGGCATCTCGCTTCCTCGACTGACCGAGATACGCGAAAGGGCGGCCTTGCTCAATGGCGGACGCGAGGGCTCGTAGGCGTGGTGCGAGCCCTGCGACGGCCATCACTGCCGAGCCCAAGGATGTTGTGCCGCCGCAGTACACCAGAGGTCTGGACCCCATCAGGCGCCGAGCGCGGCGTACCCCGGCTTGATCACCTCGTCGATGAGCGCGAGGCGCTCGTCGAAGGGGTGAAAGGCGCTCTTCATCGCGTTGACGGTGAACCAGCGCACGTCGGCCAGGTCGAGGTCGAACGCGGCGGCGACCAGCGCCAGCTCACGGCTTAGCGACGTGCCGCTCATCAGCCGGTTGTCGGTGTTGACGGTGACCCGGAAGCGCAGCCGGGCCAGCAAGCCGATGGGGTGCTCGGCGATCGAGGCGGCGGCGCCGGTCTGCACGTTGGAGCTCGGGCACAGCTCCAGCGGCACGCGGGTGTCACGCACGTACGCCGCGAGCCGGCCGAGCCTGACCTGGTCGCCGTCGACGTGCACGTCGTCGATGATCCGTACGCCGTGGCCGAGCCGGTCCGCGCCGCACCACTGCAGCGCCTGCCAGATGCTCGGCAGCCCGAACGCCTCGCCGGCGTGGATCGTGACGTGCCCGTTCTCGCGGTGGACGTACTCGAAGGCGTCGAGGTGCCGCGTCGGCGGGTGTCCCGCCTCGGCGCCGGCGATGTCGAAGCCGGCGACTCCCTCGTCACGGTGCGCCACGGCGAGCTCGGCGATCTCCAGCGAGCGGGCCTGGTGCCGCATGGCGGTGAGCAGCTGGCGGGCCACGATGCGACGGCCCCGCTCGGCGGCCCGCTGCGTACCGAGCTGGAACCCCTCACCGACCGCGGCCACGACCTCGTCGAGGGTCAGATCGGCCTCGAGGTGCTGCTCGGGGGCGTACCGCACCTCGGCGTAGACCACGCCGTCGGCGGCGAGGTCCTCGACGCACTCGGCGGCCACGCGGGTCAAGAAGTCGGCGCGCTGCATCACCGCGACCGTGTGGACGAAGGTGTCGAGGTAGCGCTCCAGCGAGCCCGAGCCGGCCGACTCCACGAACCAGCGCTCGAGCTCACCGGCGTCTCGGGTCGGGAGGGCGTGCCCGACCTCGTCCGCGAGCTCGACCACCGTCTGGGCCCGCAGCCCGCCGTCGAGGTGGTCGTGCAGCAGCACCTTCGGGGCCGCTCGGGTCAGGTCGGGGTCCACGGCCGCATTCTCCCAGTCCCACCCCCGGTGTTCACCGCGCCTCGCAAGACCGCCGAGAGGTCCAGGCAGGACGCACCTCGCAGGCGACGGCTTGTCGAGGGGTGCCAAACCGGGGTCCGTACTGGCCGAGTGGTGCCAGAACGGGGTGAATACGTCATTTCAACGCCCGACTGGCACCACTGGGCGAGACCACACCCCCGACTGGCACCACTGGGCGAAGACCACACCCCCGACTGGCACCACTGGGCGAGACCAGCCCCCGGCGAGAGTCGTGGCTCGGTCCACTACCGTTCGCCTGTGCGCGTGTTCGAGAGCCCTGACGAGGTCGTCGCAGCTGTGGGTGCGGACCTCGGCACCACTGAGTGGGTCGAGATGACGCAGGACCGGGTCGACGCCTTCGCCGACGCCACCGGTGACCACCAGTGGATCCACGTCGACGTGGAGCGTGCCAAGTCCGGCCCGTTCGGAGGCACGATCGCGCACGGCTACCTCACGCTGTCGCTGGTGCCGTGGCTGGGGTCGCAGGTGTTCACCCTCGGCGGTAAGGGAGCCAAGCTCAACTACGGCACCAACAAGGTGCGCTTCCCCCAGCCGGTACCGGTCGGCTCGCGGATCCGCGCGCAGGTGAGCGTCGCCGAGGCGCAACCGGTCAAGGTCGGTACGCAGGCGGTGTTCCGCTACACGATCGAGATCGAGGGCCAGGACAAGCCCGCCTGTGTGGCCGAGACAGTGGTCCTGCTGCTGCCCGCCTGACCCCCTGCACGCGTCGGTCTGCCGGATCTGTCGGCGGGCAGTCCCGGGCGCTTGGCGAGCCTGGGTCCGACACAATGTCGGCGTGTCCCTGCCACCCCGCCTCGGCCGCCTGCGCCAGATGTCGCGGCTGGGCGCCGGCGGGTTCGCGTCCGTGTGGCTCTACCGCGACGAGACGTTGCACTCGCTGGTCGCGGTGAAGGCACTGGCGGACAACTGGAGTCAGCGCAGCGACGTGCGCGAGCGGTTCCTCGAGGAGGCGCGCATCCTGCGGCGGGCTGACTCCGACCACGTCGTCCGGGTCTACGACATCGGCGAGACGGCCGACGGTACGCCGTACTTCGTGATGTCCTACGCCGACGGGGGGACGGTGGGCGACCTGCTGCCGCAGGCGCCGCTGCCGTTGGGCCAGGTGGCTGACCTGGTCAGCCAGGCCAGCAGCGGCCTGTCGGTGTTGCACGGGATCGGCGTCGTGCACCGCGACGTGAAGCCACAGAACCTCCTGCTGCAGAACACCGGAGCCGACGGTGTGCGCCTCGTCGTCGCCGATCTGGGGGTGGCGAAGGCCATGGCGTACGCCAGCGGACTGACGCAGGTGGTGGGAACCCCCGCCTACATGGCTCCCGAACAGGCCGATCCCGGCGTCGGACTGGACACCAGGGCCGACGTGCACGCACTCGGCGCGGTCGCCTATCACCTGCTGACCGGGCACGTCATCCGTTCCGGCAGCGTCGAGTCCGTCGCCCGGGCCGGCGTGCCGGTGCCGCCGACTCACCTGGTCGCGGACCTGCCGGCCGAGATCGACCACGTGGTCGGGCGAGCGGTGCATCCGGACCGAGAGCAGCGGTGGGTCGACGTCTCCTCGTTCGCCGCCGCCCTGCGCGACGTCGCCGCCGGAGCCGGCCAGCGGACACTTCTCACCCAGCCGATCGCGCAGCTGTCCCCGGGCCGCCGACGGTCCCGGCTTCGCTGGCTCGCGCCGCTGGCCCTGCTCCTCGCAGTCACGGCGGCGATTGCGGGCTGGTACGCCGTCGCTCGCACCGGCTCCCCCGACACCCCAGAGGTGCCCGACCCGATCGCGCTCGGCATGACGCTCCCGCCCCCCTGGGCGGAGTCCGAGCGCGACGCTTCCACCGTCACGTACCGCCAACCGGAGCGTGACCTGCTCGTGCGGTTGTCCGTGGCGGGTGGCTCGGCGACGCCCGAGTCGACAGCGGGGGCCGAGCTGGACCGGCTCCGGCCGGCCGAGGGCTTCACGCCCATGGCCGACGAGCCGCTACCCACGAATGCGCGCACGGGCTGGGAGGACGGCTGGCTCATCCGCTATTCCTACGTGCTCGACGGCCGACGCCGGGTCCAAGAGGCGTGGTACGTCGGCGAAGGCGGCACGACCGCCGGATTCGTCGCCGCGGCGGCACCCGCAGCCGGCCCGGCAGCGATCACCACGCTGCTGCCCCGGGCGCTGGCTGCGCTGCCACCTCCGAGCGCACCACAGGTCACCGGGTCGCCGGACTTCTCCGGCACCTACCTGTCCACCGACTTGCGCGGACAAGAACGCAGCGACGTCGCGCTGGTTCAGGCACGCTTGAACGACCTGGGTTACGGCCCGATACCGACCGACGGCGACTACGAATCGGCCGTCGCGTCGTCCGTGCGGCAGTACCAGGTCGATCGCGGGCTCTTCGTCGACGCGAGGATCGGCCCGCAGACGTGGGGGTCCCTCTTCCCTTGACACAGCTCTTCCCTTGACAGAGCTCCTCCCTTGACAGAACTCTTCCCCTGAAGTCGGCCGATCCCTGTTGCCGCTCAACCGATGCGGGACAGACCCGACGCCTCCCGTGGGGTGGCGACCGTCGCGCAACGTCCGCCGAGGCTGCACTCGAGAAGCCTGAAGGACGTCACCGACCGGTCGGTGGCCGTCTTGACCAGGATGCGGCCGCCGGCGGTCCAGACCGCGTCGATGAGCACTCCGGGCGGCGGGGTCGACGCAACCAGCGGTAAGCGCCCCCCGACAAGTTCGCCAATGCCTCCGCTCAGGACAGCCGCTCGATAACCAATGGGCGCCGATCAGGAGCCGATCGACCGATGCCGTACGCCTGGTCGAGCGCGGCCAGGGCGCGGTCGAACCGCTCCGGGGTGTCGGTGTGCAGGGTGAGCAGCGGCTGACCGGCGTGCACCCGGTCCCCTGGCCTGGCGTGCAGCTCGACCCCGGACGCCGCCTGCACGGTCTCACCCTGCCGGGCCCGGCCCGCACCGAGCCGCCAGGCCGCTACGCCCACCGCCAGCGCATCGAGTCGGGTCACCACCCCGTCGCTGCTGGCGGCCACCACGTGCTGCTCGCGGGCCACCGGCAGGTGCGCGTCGGGGTCGCCGCCCTGCGCCTCGATCATCGCCCGCCACGTGTCCATCGCCGACCCGTCGGTGAGTCGGTCCGCGGGGTCGACCTCCGTACGCCCGGCCCCGGCGAGCATCTCGCGGGCCAGCGCCAAGGTGAGCTCGACCACGTCGTCCGGTCCCCCGCCGGCGAGCACCTCGACGGACTCACGCACCTCGAGCGCGTTGCCTGCCGTACGCCCGAGCGGCACCGACATGTCGGTCAGCAGGGCCACCGTGCGCACCCCCGCGTCGGTGCCCAGCGCGACCATGGTCGCGGCCAGCTCCCGGGCGTCGTCCAGCGACTTCATGAAAGCCCCCGACCCGACCTTGACGTCGAGCACGAGGCAGCCGGTGCCCTCGGCGATCTTCTTGCTCATGATCGAGCTGGCGATGAGCGGGATCGACTCGACGGTGCCGGTCACGTCGCGCAACGCGTACAGCAGCTTGTCGGCCGGGGCCAACCCTGACCCGGCGGCGCAGATCACCGCGCCGACGTCCTCGAGCTGGCGCAGCATCTGAGCCGTCGACAGCGACGCCCGCCAGCCGGGGATCGACTCCAGCTTGTCCAGCGTGCCACCGGTGTGGCCGAGCCCGCGGCCGGACAGCTGCGGCACCGCCACCCCGCAGGCCGCAACCAGGGGAGCGAGCGGCAGCGTCACCTTGTCGCCGACCCCGCCAGTGGAGTGCTTGTCGGCGGTGGGACGTGACAGGCCCGAGAAGTCCAGCCGCTCGCCCGAGTCGATCATCGCCTGCGTCCAGCGGGCCACCTCGTGCCGCTCCATCCCGCGCAGCAGGATCGCCATCGCCAGCGCCGCCATCTGCTCGTCGGCTACGACCCCGCGGGTGTACGCGTCGATCACCCAGTCGATCTGGCCCTCGTCGAGCACGCCCCCGTCCCGCTTGGTACGGATGACGTCGACGGCGTCGTGGCTCTCTGTGGTTCGGGGCATGCCCCGAACCTATGAGGAGCGCGGCTGGACGCAGCAGCCCGGCGCCTGCCGCAACGCGTCGATCTGGGGCCGGCCCCTCCGTGGGAGTAACCATTCTGCGGTCGGATCGCTCCTGCAGCTGCAGAAACGTGACTCTCAGCGGGGGAGGGCGAGGGGCGGATCGGTCCGGGTTACTGGCGAATCCGCAGCGACGACCACCCCCGCAGCACGAAGGCGGGCTTGCGCTGTCCGCCGACGAGGGTGAGCTCGGGCCCCCGGTCCAGCAGCACCTGCAGCGCCACCTGCAGCTCCACCCGGGCAAGGGATGCGCCGAGGCAGAAGTGCACGCCCAATCCGAACGTCACGTGACCGCCTGCGTCCCGGCTGAGGTCGAGTCGGTCGGGGTCGGCAAACCGGGCCGGGTCCCGGTTGGCGGCCCCCATCAGCAGGGCGACCCGGGTCCCTTCGGGCACGGCCACCCCGGCGATCTCGGTGTCGGTCACCGCGGTGCGCTCGAACAGCTGCAGCGGCGTGTCGAACCGCAGCAGCTCCTCCTCGGCCCGCTCCACGCCCACGCGGCCCGAGGCCAGCGCCGCCATCTCGGCGCGGTGCCGCGTCAGCGCGTGCACGGCGTTGCCGAAGCCGTTCACCGACGCCTCGTGCCCGGCGTTGAGCAGCAGCACCACCGAGGCCACCAGCTCCACCCGGTCCAGCCCGCCGTCCGCGACCAGGTCGCTGACCAGGTCGTCGCGCGGGTGCGCCGCCCGCCGGTCGAGCAGGTCACCGACGTACGCGGCGAACTCGGCGCTCGCGGCGACGGCCCGGGCCTCCACGGTGGCCGACGGCTCCGGCTCGTACATCGCGACGATCGCGGCAGACCAGGCCCGCAGCCGGCCGCCCTCGTCGACCGGCACGCCGAGCAGTTCGCAGATCACCGCCACGCTGAGCGGTTCGGCGTAGCCGCCCACCACGTCGAGCTCCGGCCCGACCCCGTCCAACAGCGCCTCGGCCAGCACCCGCACCCGCGGCCGCAGCCGCTCCACGTGCCCACGGCCGAAGGCCATCGCGACGCTGCGCCGCAGGCGGGTGTGCGCGGGCGGCTCGTTCTCCATCATCTGGTGGCGGTGCAGCGCGTTGAACGGCGCCAGCCGGTCGACCGGGGTGCGGTCGGACCACACCCGCCCCCACGTCCGGTCCCGCAGCACGCCGGTCACCCCGGCGTGGGTGGTGACCAGCAGCGCGCCAGTGCCGCGTTGACGCACGATGGGGCCGGTCTCCCGCAGCCGCGCGAGGATCGGGTACGGGTCGGCGACGACGCCGGGGTCGAGCAGGTCGACGTCGATCAGCGGTACGTCGACGGCCACGGTCAGCGGGTCTCGAGGTCGCCCGGCCCGAACGCGTCCGGCAGGACCTCGCGCATGGTCCGGCGTCCAGAGACGGTCTCCAGCACCAGGTCGGGCCCGCCGTGCTCGTGCAGGAGCTGTCGGCAGCGACCGCACGGCATCAGCACCGCACCGGAGCGGTCGACGCACACGAACGCCACCAGCCGGCCGCCCCCCGACGCGTGCAGCGCCGAGACCAGGCCGCACTCCGCGCACAGGCCGACGCCGTACGACGCGTTCTCGACGTTGCAGCCGACCACCACCCGGCCGTCGTCGACGAGTGCGGCCGCTCCCACCGGGAAGCCGGAGTACGGCGCGTAGGCACGGGTCATCGCCGCGCGAGCAGCCGCGCGCAGACCGGACCAGTCGACGCCGCTCACCCGGCCGAGCCCCGTCGGTACGGTCGCCCGTCGGCGGCCGGCATCCGCAGCCGCTGGGAGGCCAGCGCGAGCACCAGCAGCGTCGTGACGTACGGGCTCATGCCGGTGAAGTCACCGGGGACGCTGTCGCTGAGCCCGAACCAGACGGCGGCACCGACGGCGATCAGCAGCGACACCAGTGCGGCGACCCGCTCCCCGCGGCGCCACTGCCAGACCGCGATCGCAAGCAGCAGCACGGCGACGAGCAGCAGGAGCGCGTGGATCGACTCCCCGCCGCTGCGGAGCCGCAACGTGTCGGTGTAGCCGAACAGGCCGGCGCCGGCGAGCAGGCCCCCCGGCCGCCAGTTGCCGAAGATCATCGACGCAAGGCCGATGTAGCCGCGGCCGCCGGTCTGCCCGTCGCGGAACGTGCTGGACGCCACCAGCGCGAGGAACCCACCACCCAGGCCCGCGAGCGCTCCGGACACGACGACCGCGACGTACTTGTAGCGGATCACGTTGACACCGAGCGACTCCGCGGCGGCCGGGTTCTCACCGCACGAGCGCAGGCGTAACCCGAACGCGGTGCGCCACAGCACCCACCAGGTGAGCGCGAACAGCGCCAGGGCGATCACCGTGAGCACCGACATGTTCGTGACCAGCGCACGCAGCAGCGCGGCGGTGTCGGAGACCAAAAACCAGCCCTTGTCCTCCACCGCCCCCAATGGGTCGGACACCGCCGAGAGCGTCAGTGCGGGCAGGTCGTCGATGGTCGGCGACTGGGTGGACCCGCCACCGGGGATCCCGGTGAAGGACTGCGAGGCGAGGTACTGCACGGCGCCCAGCGCGATGATGTTGACCGCGACGCCGGAGACGATGTGGTCGACGCCGAATCCGACGGTCGCGACCGCGTGGACCAGGCCGCCGACGGCGCCGAAGGCCGCCGCGCCGGCGACCCCCTGCCACGGCGAGTAGAAGAAGCCGAGGTAGCCGGCGCCGAAGGTGCCGAGGATCATCATGCCCTCGAGGCCGATGTTGACCACTCCGGCCCGCTCGGACCACAGGCCACCGAGCCCGGCCAGACCGATGGGTACGGCGGCGGCGATCGCGGCTGCGATCGTGCCCGACGACGAGATCTCGTCGGCACCGGTGAGCAGGCGCAGGGCCGACAGCAGCACCAGCAGCCCGGCGAGCGCTGCCAGCACTGGGACGAAGGGCCGGCGGCGGCGGGTCGGTGCGGCGGTCCTGGCGCCGGAGTCCGGGGCGACGGCGACGCTCACGTACGTGCCTCCTGCTCCTCGACGCGGGTCGGCCCGGAGGCGAGCGCTGCGGCGACGGCCTGCTGCTCACGGCGCAGCCCGTAGCGGCGCACCACCTCGTAGGCGATGACCACCGCGAGCACGATCACACCCTGGGTGATCGTGACGATCTCCGGTGCCACCCCGACCTGGATCTGCAGCGGGTTCGACTGCTCGTCGAGGAACGCGAACAGCAGGGCACCCAGCGCGATGCCCACCGGATGGTTGCGGCCGAGCAGGGCGATGGCGATGCCGGCGAAGCCGAGCCCGGACTGGAAGGTCGAGCCGTAGCGGTACGCGTCGCCGAACAGGATCGGCAGCCCGACGAGCCCGGCCACTGCACCCGAGAGCAGCATCGAGACCATCACCATGCGCTTGACGTCGATGCCGCTGGCGATCGCCGCCGTCTCGGACTGGCCGGTCGCGCGCAGGTCGAAGCCGAAGCGGGTGCGGTTGACCACGACGGCGTACGCCACGCCGACCAGCGCGGCGATCACCACGAAGCCGTACACCTGGGCCGGGACGCCCTGGAACCCGAAGCCGGGGATCCGACTGCCCGCCGGGATCGGCGTGGTGCCGATGTCGTTGCTGCCCTCCACCCGGGGCGCGACCTTGCCCAGCAGGTAGAACACCAGCCCGGTGGAGACCGCGTTGAGCATGATCGTGGAGATGACCTCGCTGACGCCACGGGTGACGCGCAGCAGACCGGCGAGGCCCGCCCACAGGGCGCCCACGAGCATCGCCGCGAGCACGGCCAGGAGGGTGTTGAGGTAGCCGGGCAGCCACGCCTCTGCGGCGACGTACGCGGCGGTGAACGCGGCGATGCGGTACTGCCCGTCGACGCCGATGTTGAACAGGTTCATCCGAAAGCCGATGGCCACGGCCAGCCCGGACAGGTAGTAGACCGAGGCGGCGTTGACGATGTTGACCAGGTTGCGCTCGGCCGGCACGGAGAGGATCTGCGACCACACCGCACCGACCGGGTCGCCGGCCGACAGCAGCACCAGGCTGGTGACCGTGACCGCCACCAGCAGCGCCAGCCCGGGGGCAGCCAGCGTCAGCCCCCAGCGCTGGAGGCGCGCGCTCATGCCGACTCCCGCTCGCCGTCAGCACCGGTCATCGCCGCGCCCAGCTGCTGGGGCGTCACGGTGGCCGGGTCGAATTCTGCGACCAGCCGCCCGCGCAGGATCACCGAGATCCGGTCCGACAGGCCGATCAGCTCGTCGAGATCGGCGGAGACCAGCAGCACGGCTAGTCCGGCCCGGCGGGCGTCCTTGACGGACTCCCAGATCGCGGCCTGGGCGCCGACGTCGACCCCGCGGGTCGGGTGCGCGGCGATCAGCAGCACCGGGTCGCCGCTCATCTCCCGCCCCACGATCAGCTTTTGCTGGTTGCCGCCGGACAGCGCCCGCGCGAGCACGTCGATCCCCGGCGTACGTACGTCGTAGTCGTGCACGATCCGCTCGGTGTCGGCGCGGGCGCCGGCGCGGTCGACGAAGGGCCCGCGAGCGTTCGGCGGGCGGCCCTGGTGGCCCAGGACCCGGTTCTCCCACAGCGGCGCGTCGAGCAGCAGCCCGTGGCGGTGGCGGTCCTCGGGGACGTAGCCGATCCCGGCCTCGCGTCGGGTCCGCGTGGAAGCAGTGGTGAGGTCGGTGTCTCCCAGGCGTACCGACCCGGTGGCGCCCGCGCGCATCCCCATGATGGCCTCGACCAGCTCCGCCTGGCCGTTGCCCTCCACACCCGCGATGCCGAGGACCTCACCGCGGTGGATGCTCAGCGAGACCGAGTCGAGCAGCGGGCGAGCACCGCGACCGGGCAGAAAGAGGTCGCGCACCCGCAGGACCGGCACCTCGGTGACGGTGGAGGATTCGGTCGACGGGCTCGGAAGCTCCGAGCCGACCATCATCTCCGCGAGCTGGTGGGAGGTGACGCTGCGCGCGGGCACGGTGGCGACCGTGGTTCCGTCGCGCATCACGGTGACCGCGTCGGCGACGGCGAGCACCTCGTCGAGCTTGTGGCTGATGAAGATCACCGCGAGCCCCTCGGCCTTGAGCTCGCGCAGGTTGGCGAACAGCGCGTCGACCTCCTGCGGGACCAGCACCGAGGTCGGCTCGTCGAGGATGACCGTCTGCGCTCCGCGATAGAGCACCTTGAGGATCTCGACCCGCTGCCGGGCACCCACGCCGAGGTCCTCGACCAGCCGGTCCGGCTCGACGTCGAGGCCGTACGCCGCGGAGATCCGCTCGATCTCGTCGCGGGCGGCCCGGCCGATGCCGGAGCGCTTCTCGGCACCCAGGACGACGTTCTCCTGCACAGTGAGGTTGTCGGCCAGCATGAAGTGCTGGAAGACCATGCCGACCCCAGCGGCGATGGCGTCGGCCGGCGAGGACAGCGAGCGCTCGATGCCGCCGATCTCGATCGTGCCGGCATCGGGGCGCTGGACGCCGTACAGGATCTTCATCAGCGTCGACTTGCCGGCGCCGTTCTCGCCGACCACGGCGTGCACGGTGCCGCGCCGGACCTCGAGGTCGACGTCGGCGTTGGCCCGCACGCCGGGGAACGACTTGCCGATCCCCCGCAACCGGACAGCGAGGTCGCCGTCCGCCTGCCGGGCGGGTCGACCGGCCTGGGCGGCCGGTCCGGTGGTACTCACGGGCGGGGGACCCCCGTCGTCAGGGGGTCGTGGGGACCTTGATCGTGCCGTCGATGATCTGCTGCTTGAAGTCGTCGAGCTGGCCGGCGATGTCGTCGACCTGGCCACCGCTGGTGGAGTAGCCGACACCGTCGTCCTCGAGGTCGTAGGTGACCGGACCGGAGGGGAACGTCCCGCCCTCGACCTCGGTGAGGTAGTCGAGCACGGCCACGTTGACGTTCTTCAGCATCGAGGTGAGGATCACGTCCTGCACGGCCGGGTCGGCGGTGAGGTACTGGTCGGAGTCGACACCGATCGCGAGGGTGTCGCCCTCGGCGGCGGCCTCGAACACCCCGCCACCCGAGCCCCCGGCAGCGTGGAAGACGATGTCGGCGCCGCCGTCGTACATCCCCTGGGCCGCGGTCTTGCCCTTGGCGGGGTCGCCGAAGCCGGAGAAGTCCGGCGGCTTGGTCAGGTAGGTGACGTCGACCCTGATCTGCGGGTCGACCTTCTCGGCGCCGGCGACGTAGCCGGCCTCGAACTTGTTGATCAAGGGAGTGTCGACGCCGCCGACGAAGCCGATCTGGCCGGTCTCGCTCTTCAGCGCCGCCGCCGCACCGACCAGGTAGGACCCCTGCTCCTCGGCGAAGACGAGGTTGGCGATGTTGTCACCGGTGGCGTCGGTGGAGTCGATCAGCGCGAAGTGGCTCTCGGGGTACTCCTTGGCGACCTTGGCCACCGCCGGCGCGTAGGCGAACCCGACCGCGATGATCGGGTCGACCCCGGCATCCGCGAACTGACGCAGACGCTCCTCGCGGGCCGACTCGGGCTCGCCGTCCTCGGCCTCGGAGTCGGTCACCTCGAAGCCGAGCTCGCAGGATGCGTCGTCGGCACCCTTGGCGGCGGAGTCGTTGAAGGACTGGTCCCCCCGGCCGCCCACGTCGAAGGCCAGGCCGACGGTCTGACCGTTGGGCTCGACGCAGTCCGAGCCGGACGACCCTCCGGCTGACGGCGAAGCGGTCTCGGTGCGTTCGCCGCAGGCGGACAGCGCGAACGTCAAGGTGACGGCGCTGGCCGCGGCGGCGATCGTGGTCATCCGGCGCAACGGTGCCTCCGGGGTCGTCGGGGCCTGGCTGGCCCCGTCCTCGGCAGCCTAGGGGGTGGGCGGGTCGCCGGCGAGCAGGGCGCTGCACGCCAGCACCTTGGCACCGACTGCGACGGCCCGCTCGTCGATCCGCAGGTTGCCCTGGTGCAGGTCGAACGTCGCGCCGCCGGGGGTACGCGTGCCGAGGCGACCCATGGCCCCGGGGACCGCCTCGACGTACCAGGCGAAGTCCTCCCCGCCGAGGCTCTGTCTGGTCGAGACGGCACCGGCGGGCCCGAGGACGGCAGTGACGGCCTCGTGCAGCACGCGCGTGCTGCCGGGCTCGTTGACCACCGGCGGCACGCCGCGGGTGTAGGTGACCTGAGCCGAGACGCCGAACGGCGCGACCACCTCGGCGATCAGCGAGCGCACGAGGTGCTCGGCCTCGTGCCAGGCCGAGGCGTCGAGCATGCGCAGCGTCCCGGCCGCCTCCCCCATGGCGGGGATCACGTTGGGTGCACCACCGGCCTCGACCCGACCCCACACCAGGCTGGCCCCGGCTCGGGGGTCCAGCCGTCGGGACAACGCGGCCGGCAGGCCGGTGATGAGGGCACCGAGGGCGTACGTGAGGTCCTCGGTGAGGTGCGGTCGCGACGTGTGGCCCCCGCGACCGGTCAGCTGCACCACCATGGCGTCGGCGGCACCGGTGAGCGCGCCTTCGCGCAGGCCGACGTGGCCCACGTCGAGCGACGGGTCGCAGTGCACGGCGAAGATGCGCTGGACGTCCTTGAGCGCACCGGCATCGATCGCGCCGTTGGCCCCGCCGGGCATGATCTCCTCGGCCGGCTGGAAGATCAGCCGCACCCTGACGGGGAGCGGGCCGGTCGCCGGGTCGGTGTGCACCGCCTGCAATGCCAGCCCCGCCCCGACCAGGGCGGCGGCGTGCACGTCGTGACCGCAGGCGTGCGCCACGCCGGGGGTGCTCGAACGCCATGGGTCGGAGGTGGTGTCCCGCACGGGCAGCGCGTCGAGGTCGGCCCGCAACGCGACGACGGGCCGGCCGGGCTCCCCCACCTCGGCGAACAGCCCCGAGCCGTTCAGCCGCTCCACCTCGATCCCCGCTGCGGTGAGCCGCGTGGCGACGACCTCGCTCGTGCGGGTCTCCTGCCAGGCCAGCTCGGGGTGGGCGTGCAGGTCGCGCCGCAGGTCTAGCACCTCACGCGCCACCGCGTCGACCGCAGCGGTCACGTCGAGGGGGGTGGGCACGACGTCGAGGTTACCGTCGGTACACCTGCGTGGTCGGCGCCGGGCCGGTGCGCGTTCCTCAGCGTGACGAGTCAGAAGGCGTCGGCGGGGACGTGGGTGCCCCACACCTCGCGCAGGGCGTTGCACACCTCGCCGACGGTGGCCCGGGCGCGCAGCGCCTCCTTCATCGGGTACAACACGTTCTCGGTCCCCAGCGCCGCGGTGCGCAGGGCCTCCAGGTGCCGGTCGACGGCCGCCGAGTCGCGCTCGGCCCGCAGGGTCGCCAACCGTTTCGCCTGCTGCTCCTCGATCGTCGGGTCGACCCGCAGCGGCTCGTACCTCTCGTCGTTCTCGACCCGGAACCGGTTCAGACCGACCACGATCCGCTCGCCGGCGTCGATCTGGCGGGCGATGGCGTACGCGGACTGCTCGATCTCCTCCTTCTGGAAGCCCCGCTCGATGGCCGCGACCGCGCCGCCGAGGTCCTCGACCCGTTGCATCAGGTCGAGGACCTCGGCCTCGAGCTCGTCGGTGAGCGCCTCCACGGCGTACGAGCCGGCGAACGGGTCGACCGTCTTGGTGACGTCGGACTCGTAGGCGATGACCTGCTGGGTGCGCAGCGCGAGCCGGGCCGCCTTCTGCGTCGGCAGCGCGATCGCCTCGTCGAAGGAGTTGGTGTGCAACGACTGGGTGCCGCCGAGCACTGCGGCGAGCCCCTGGACGGTCACCCGTACGAGGTTGACCTCGGGCTGCTGGGCGGTCAGCTGGACGCCGGCGGTCTGGGTGTGGAAGCGCAGCGTCATCGACCTGGGATCCTGCGCGCCGAACTGCTCCTTCATCACCCGCGCCCAGATCCGGCGGGCAGCCCGGAACTTGGCCACCTCCTCCAAGAACGTCGTGCGCGAGACGAAGAAGAAGGCCAGCCGCGGCGCGAACTCGTCGACCCCCTGGCCGACCGCGAGAGCCGCGCGGACGTACTCGATGCCGTCGGAGAGGGTGAAGGCGATCTCCTGCGCCGGCGACGCCCCCGCCTCGGCCATGTGGTAGCCCGAGATCGAGATCGTGTTCCACCGCGGCAGCTCGGCCTTGCAATACGAGAAGACGTCGGTGACCAGCCGCAGGGAGGCCTGCGGCGGGTAGATGTAGGTGCCGCGGGCGATGTACTCCTTGAGCACGTCGTTTTGGCTGGTGCCGGTCAGTTGCGACGCGTCGACGCCCTGCTCCTCGGCGACCAGCTGGTAGAGCAGCACCAGCAGTGCGGCCGGCGCGTTGATCGTCATCGACGTCGACACCTCCCCCAGCGGGATGCCGTCGAAGAGCACGCGCATGTCGTCGATCGAGTCGATGGCCACGCCGACCTTGCCGACCTCGCCGTGCGCGATCGCGGCGTCGGAGTCGTGCCCCATCTGGGTCGGCAGGTCGAAGGCCACCGACAGCCCGGTGGTGCCTGCCTCGATCAGCTGGTGGTAGCGGGCGTTCGACTCGGCTGCGGTCCCGAAGCCGGCGTACTGGCGCATCGTCCACGGCCGGCCGGTGTACATCGTGGGGTAGACCCCGCGGGTGTAGGGGTACTCCCCGGGCCGGCCGACCGTGGCCTCGACGTCGCGGCCCTCCGCGCTGTCCGGTCCGTACACCGCGGCGAACGGCAGGCCGGACTCGGTCCGGCCGGCGTCACCGGCGCCGGGCGTGATGTGCGGGCTCATGCCCGCAGGGTAGGACAGGGACCGGACGGTGACCTCCCGAGCGCGACCCCGGCCGGCGTGATTGGGTGGGATTCCCTGCGGCGCACGTCACAGCCGTGCCCTCGCGCCCACGACCCCGGAGGTGGCCATGGCGACCCTGGCCCACAAGCTGACACAGACCGCAGACCGGCACGGGGACCGCCCAGCCATCCGCCTCGACGACGTCACGCTCAGCTACACCGAGCTCCTCGACGCCGCCCGACGGGTGAGCACGTTGTTGCGCGCGCACGGCGTGAGCTCCGGTGACCGCGTCGGCCTCGTGCTGCCCAACGTGCCCGCGTTCCCGGTGCTGTTCTACGGCGCCGCCGCTGCTGGCGCGGTCGTCGTGCCGATGAACCCACTGCTGAAGGCCCGGGAGGTGCAGTACTACCTCGAGGACTCCGGCGCGTCGATCGTGTTCGCCTGGAAGGACATGGCCGACGAGGCGGGCACGGCTGCGCAGAACGTGGGCATCGAGTGCATCCCGGTCGACCCGGCCTCCTTCGCCGACCTGCTCGGCGAGCACGAACCCATCGACGAGGTCGTCGACCGCGCCGATGACGACACGTTGGTGCTGCTCTATACGTCGGGCACCACCGGCAAGCCCAAGGGCGCCGAGCTGACCCAGGCCAACCTCGCCACCAACGCCTCGCTCAGCGGGGAGACGCTGGTGTGCCTGGGACCGGAGGACGTGGTGATGGGCTGCCTGCCGCTGTTCCACTGCTTCGGTCTCACCGTCGGGCTGAACGCGGCCGTGACCAACGGCGCCTGCCTCACGCTGCTTCCGCGTTTCGACCCAGCCAAGGCCTTGGCCATCATCGAGCGCGATCACGTCACCGTCTTCGAGGGCGTGCCGACGATGTACTCGGCGATGCTCAACGTCCCGGATTCGGACTCCTACGACGTGTCGAGCCTGCGGACATGCGTCTCCGGCGGGGCGGCAATGCCGGTGGAGGTGATGCGCAACTTCGAGAAGGCGTTCGGCTGCATCGTGCTCGAGGGCTACGGCCTGTCGGAGACGTCCCCGGTGGCCTCCTTCAACCACCCGGACATGGAACGCAAGCCCGGCTCCATCGGTGTCCCGGTCCGCGGCGTGGAGATGCGCGTGATCGACGACGCAGGCAAGGAGGTCGCCGTGGGCGAGGTCGGCGAGATCGCCATCCGTGGCGAGAACGTCATGAAGGGCTACTGGGGCCGCGAGGACGCGACCAAGGAAGCCATCCAGGACGGCTGGTTCCGCAGCGGTGACCTGGCCAAGCAGGACGACGACGGCTACTTCTTCATCGTCGACCGCAAGAAGGACCTGATCATCCGCGGCGGCTACAACGTCTACCCGCGTGAGATCGAGGAGGCGTTGTACGAGCACGACGCGGTCGCCGAGGTGGCGGTCATCGGCATCCCCCATGACGAGCTCGGCGAGGAGGTCGGGGCCGCGGTGGCGCTCAAGCCGGACGCCAAGGCCTCGGAGGAGGAGCTGCGCGACTTCGCCAAGAGCCAGCTCGCGGCGTACAAGTACCCCCGACAGGTGTGGATCGTCGACGAGCTCCCGAAGGGGCCGACGGGCAAGATTCTGCGCCGCGAGGTGAAAGCGCCTCAGTCGTGAGCGCAGCCGCCAGCGCCCAGGAACGGGTGCACGAGGTGGACTCGGACGGGACGGGCTTCGCGGCACCGCTCGACCTGCTGCTCACCGACGCAGCGCTCAGCCCGTTGCGTCGCTTCGTCCCCGGCGTCTCCGGCGTCCGCTTCGCCGTGAAGCTGGCCAGGCGCCCGGGGCGCGTCGCCGGCCGAGGTCGCGACCTGCTCGGCGAGCTGGCCCGCGTCGGGGTTGGCCGCTCCGAGCTCGCGCCGGACGAGAAGGACCGCCGCTTCGCCGAGCCGGCCTGGGCGAGCAACCCGGTGCTGACCAGGGCCGTCCAGACGTACCTGGCGGTGGGTCAGACCGTTCGCGGGTTGCTCGACGACGCCGAGCTGGACTGGGGCGACCGCCAACGCATGGGGTTCGTGGTCGACAACCTCGTCGAGGCGTCGGCACCCAGCAACAACCCGCTGCTCAACCCGAAGGTGCTCAAGGCGGTCATCGACACCGGTGGCGGCAACCTGCTCGCCGGCGGCCGGCGGCTGGTGCGAGACTTCTCGACACCCCCGCGGGTGCCCTCGATGGTCGAGCCCGACGCGTTCGAGGTCGGCACCGACCTGGCCGTGACCCCCGGCGCGGTGGTGCTGCGCACCGACCTGTTCGAGCTCATCCAGTACACCCCGCAGACACCGAAGGTGCGTCGGGTGCCGCTGTTGATCGTGCCTCCGACGATCAACAAGTACTACGTCATCGACCTCGCGCAGCAGCGCAGCCTGGTCGAGCACCTGGTGGGTAGCGGCCAGCAGGTCTTCTGCATCTCTTGGCGCAACCCCGACGCCCGGCACGCCCAGTGGGGTCTGGATACCTACGGCGCAGGCGTCGTCGAGGCCATGGACGCGATGAAGCAGATCTGCCGCGAGGACACAGTGGCGCTGTTCGCGCTGTGCTCGGGGGGGATGCTCGCCTCGATGGTGCTGGCGCACCTCGCCGACGTCGGCGAGGTCGACCGGGTGGCCGCCTTCGGGCTCGCGGTCGCGGTGCTCGACCAGGACCGGGCCGGCCTGCCCAGCGCGCTGCTGTCTCGCCAGGTCGCCGCCGCGGCCACCGCCGCGTCTCGGCGCAAGGGGTACCTCGACGGGGCGAGGATGGCCGAGGTGTTCGCCTGGCTGCGCCCCAACGACCTGATCTGGAGCTACTGGGTCAACAACTACCTGCTCGGCAAGTCGCCGAAGGCGTTCGACATCCTCTACTGGAACGCCGACCCCGTGCGCATGACGGCCGCCCTGCACCGCGACTTCATCGAGCTGGCGGTGAGCAACGGGCTGACCGTGCCAGGTGGCTCCACGATGCTCGGGTCCCCGGTGGACCTCGCGAAGGTCGACACCGACGCGTACGTGGTAGCGGGCATCGCCGACCACCTGTGCAAGTGGGAGTCGTGTTACCGGACCACCCAGCTGCTCGGTGGTGACAGCCGGTTCATCTTGTCGACCAGCGGCCACATCGCCTCGATGGTCAACCCGCCCGGCAACGAGAAGGCCAGCTTCCGGACCGCGCAGCGCAACCCGGAGGACCCGGCCGAGTGGCTCGAGTCCGCCGAGACGGTCACGGGCAGCTGGTGGGAGGACTACGTCGACTGGCTCGCCGCACGCACCGGCCCGGAGCGCGCCAAGCCGCGGCGTCTCGGCTCGGTCGCCTTCAAACCCGTGGGGCCGGCGCCGGGGACCTATGTCCACGACCGCTAGAGCCACGAAGGACGACCGCGTCAGCACGATCACGGTGCGCGGGAGGCAGGTACGGGTGTCGGTGCGCCCGGCCCGCGGTCCGCTGCAGAATCAGCCACCGCTGCTGCTGTGCAACGGCATCGGGGCCAGCTTCGAGGTGCTGCAGCCCCTGGTGGACGCGCTCGACCCGGACCGTGGGGTGATCCGCTTCGACGTGCCGGGCGTGGGCGGATCCCCGCTCCCGCGCCACCCGTACGTCCTCGCGACGCTGGCGCCCTGGGTGGCGGCCATGGCTGAGCAGCTCGGCCACCGCGAGTTCGACGTCCTGGGACTGTCGTGGGGTGGCGGGCTCGCACAGCAGCTGTCGGTGCAGTGCCGTCAGCGCGTGCGTCGCCTCGTGCTCGTGGCCACCGGTACGGGGTCACTGATGGTGCCGGCCCACCCGCGGGTGCTCGCCAAGATGATGACCCCACGGCGGCACCGCGACCCCGCGTACGCCCGCAGCATCGCCGCCGAGATCTACGGCGGCAGCATGCGCACGAGTCCCGAACGCGGCGCCCGACTGCTGCATGCCGACACCCGCGCCGGACCACGCCGCGGCTACTACTACCAGCTCGCCGCGGCGACGGGCTGGTGCAGCCTGCCGTTCCTGCGGATGGTCCAACAGCCGACCCTGGTGCTCGCCGGCGACGACGACCCGATCATTCCGCTGGTCAACGCCAAGGTGCTGGCGCGGTTCATCCCGCGGGCCCGGCTGCACGTGTACTCGGGGGGCCACCTCGGCATCCTCACCGAGAGCGACGAGCTCGCCCCGGTCGTCGAGGAGTTCCTCGGCGGCCCGCCACCGACCTGAACGACCGACCTGACCGACCGACGGGACCTGACATGGACCTGACATGGATCTGACCGACTCACCCGCCTCGGACTTCTTGGGCTTCGAGCTGCTCCTCGACGACGACGACCGCGAGGTGCTTGCCCGGGTGCGTTCCCACATGACCACCACGGTCGAGCCGGTGATCAACGAGTACTGGACCCGGGCGGAGTTCCCGCACGACCTGCTGCCGGGCTTCGCCGACCTGGGGATCGCCGGGCTGCAGTACGAAGGGCCGGGCTGCCCAGGACGCAGCAGCCTGCTCGACGGGATGGTCGCCATGGAGCTCGCCCGCACCGACCCGTCGATCGCGACGTTCTTCGGTGTGCACGGTGGTCTTGCGATGGGGTCGGTCCACCTGTGCGGCTCGCAGGAGCAGAAGGAACGCTGGCTGCCGGCGATGGCCGAGATGGAGCTGATCGGCGCTTTCGGCCTGACCGAGCCCGCGCACGGGTCGGGCATCGCGGGCGGTCTGGCCACCACAGCACGCCGGGACGGTGACTCCTGGGTCCTCGACGGTGAGAAGAAGTGGATCGGCAACGCCTCGTTCGCCGACCTGGTGGTGATCTGGGCTCGCGACACCGATGACGGCGCGGTCAAGGGCTTCGTGGTCGAGAAGGGCACCGAGGGCATGTCCTTCGAGCTGCAGCGCGACAAGATCGCCCTTCGGGTAGTCCAGAACGCCACCATCCGCCTCGACGGTGTCCGCGTCCCAGAACGCAACCGGCTCGCGGACGCGAACTCGTTCGCCGACACAGCGCGCGTGCTGCGGCTGACCCGCGCGAGCGTCGCGTGGATGGCGACCGGCTGTGCCCGCGGCGCGTACGAGCACGCGCTGCGCTACACCGGGGAGCGCGAGCAGTTCGGACGGCCGATCGCCGGCTTCCAGCTCGTCCAGGACCTGCTGGTGCGCATGCTCGGCAACGTCACCACGTCGACCGCGCTGTGCGTCCGGGTCTCTCAGCTGCAAGACGCCGGCCTGTTGCGCGACGAGCACGCGTCGCTGGCCAAGGCGGTGAGCACCGTACGGATGCGGGAGACCGTCGGCTGGGCCCGCGAGGTCCTCGGCGGCAACGGCATCCTGCTCGAGCACCACGTCGGCAGGTTCGTCGCCGACGCGGAGGCGATCTACTCCTACGAGGGCACCCGCGAGGTCAACACCTTGATCGTGGGGCGGGCCATCACCGGCCGAGGCGCTTTCGTCTGACCGGCGCGAGGAACCCGGGCACCAACCACGCCGAGTGGTGCCAACCCGGGCGTACGAGGCCGCGCGACCACCCTGCTGGCAGCACTCGGCCGCCCAGCCACACCCGACGGCCCAGGCACCACTCGGCGGCTCGGGCCGGCCCCAGGGGCTTGGGGCATCGAGCCGCAGGCCTCAACGCCGGGCACCCGGGCTCAGCCCCGAGAGGCCCGGGCCCACCAGCGCACGGCGAGCGACATCACCCCCACCAGCGCGAGCGGCCGCAGCACGTCGCCCAGCGCGGGTGCGTCGTCGTCTCGACCTGGCCGGCGCGACGGCGGCGGTACGGCGCGCAGCGGGACCTCGGCGTCGAGTGCCCGCTCGCGCAGCGCCGGCAACGCCTGCCGGGCGGGCGGGCTGGTCGCGGCCCAGGAGGCGCCGAGCATGGCGAGACGGGAGAAGTAGTTGATCCACACCAGCAGCACCACGAAGGTGCCCGCCACCGCGGCGGCCGGGCTCGACGTAGCCGACCCGATCAGCGCGGTCGCCACCAGCTTCAGGCCCTCGAAGCCGACCGCGGCCAGCAGCGCTCCCTGCAGCAGAGCGCGCCGCGGCAGCTCAGGTCGGGGCAGCATCCGGTACATCACGAAGAACAGCAGCGTGCTGGTGCCGACGCCCAGCACGAGGCCGAGTGCTCGCAGCAGGAGCGCGTACCCGGGCAACGCGTCGACACCGATCGCGTCCAGCACCGTGTCGGTCACTGACGTCACCACCGTCGACAGCGACACCGAGACCAGCAGGGTGCCGCCCAGCAAGACCAGGGCAACCAGGTCGAGCACCTTAGCCACCGCGAAGTTGGGCGCGCCCTCTCGGGGCAACGTGAACACGTCCTGCAGCGACATCCGCAAGGCCCCGATCCAGCCCAGGCCGGTGTAGAGCAAGGTGAGCGAGCCGAGGACCGACGCAGTCGCGGCGGCGTCTTGGAACCGGGTCACGTTGATCGGCGCCCGATCGGTGCTGCCCACCAGACGGGGAAACACCTGCGACAGCGCGTCGGAGACCTGCTGGGTGACCAGCGGGTTGTCGCCGGTCGCGAAGCCGACGATCGCGAACGCGATGATCAACAGCGGGAAGATCGAGAGGAAGCCGAAGTAGGTGACCGCACCGGCCAGGTTGTTGCCCTGGGTGTCCACGTAGTGCGTGACCGCCCGGATCCCGTGGTCGAGCAGCCTCGACCGCTCCTGGGCGCGCCCCAAGGCAGCCGTGGCCCGGTCCACGGACTTCATGCGTAGGGGAGGTTCATGCGTACGTGACGTCCCCGGCGCCGAGGGTGAACGAGGAACGGGTCGCCCACCCGGCGACTGGGTCGTGCAGGTAGAGCGAGAACGACTCGACGTCGAAGGCGCACTCGAAGTCGGCGAGCTCGGTGAAGGCCCGGTCGAGCGCCGGCTCGGCAACGTGGTGCGCGACGGTGACGTGCGGGTGGAACGGGAAGGTCAAGGGCACGTCGAGCATTCCGCTGCGGATGGCGGCCGAGAGCAGCTCGACCTCGGAGATGCCGCGGGCCAGCGCCACGAAGACCACCGGTGACACCGGGCGGAAGGTGGCGGTGCCGCGCAGGTGCACCACGAACGGGGACACGCTACGGGCCGCGTCGGCGAGGTGCTTCTCCACGTGCCCGAGCTGGTCCTCCTCGAGCTGCGTCGGGGGCAGCAGGGTCAGGTGCGTGGGCACGACGTCGGCCTGCTCGTCGCCGAAGGAGAGCCGCTGGCGGCGCAACTGCTCGGCCCACGGTTCCGGCAGGGCGATCGCGACACCGATGGAGGGCATCCCCCGACCCTAACGGCCGGTCCATCGACCGCCACGCACGCCGGCTGCGACCTCGCACGCGCGCTCCGATCTCAACCCCGGCGACGTCTTCCCTGGATCCCCCGAGCGGGGAGTGCTCGGTGCGAAAATCGGTGGGCCGCGGATGGAGTTGGCGCCAGACTGGCGGCTGTGGGTTCGATCACCTGGGGCCAAGAGCTCGCGGAGGTCTACGACGCGGTCTACACGTCAGGTTCCGAGCCGTCGGTGCTCGATCAGATGGTGGATCTGCTGTCCGACTTGGCGCGCGGTGAGCGCGCGCTCGAGTTCGCCGTCGGCACCGGCCGAGTGGCGCTTGCGCTGAGCGCACGAGGAGTGTCGGTACACGGGATCGAACTGTCGCCGCACATGGTGGACCGGTTGCGCGCCAAGCCGGGCGCCGCGCGTGTCCCGGTGACCATCGGCGACATGACCGACACGCGGGTCCCCGGGACCTTCACGCTCGTGTACCTCGTGGCGAACACCATCATGAACGTCACCACCCAGGACGACCAGGTGGCAGTCTTTGCGAACGCAGCCGATCACCTCGAGCCCGGGGGATGCTTCGTGGTGGAGGTAGTCGTCCCCCAGTTGCGCCGCGTTCCTCCAGGAGAGGTGGCCCGGGTGTTCACCCTCCAGCCCGACCATGTCGGGGTGGAGACCTTCGATGACCTGGTCGGGCAGGTGGCATGGTCGCATCACTGGATGCACGTGGACGGTCGCCAGGTCCGGCACTCCGCGCCATACCGCTACGTCTGGCCATCGGAGCTCGACCTGATGGCAAGACTCACTGGCCTACGTCTGAGGGCCCGTTGGGCGGGGTGGGACCGGCAGTCCTTCACCTCGGACAGTACGAGCCAGGTCGCCGTGTTCGAGAAGGCGCCGCCCTAGCCACCGGCCGGCCCAGCGCCCGCCAGGCACTCAGTCCTTCCGAAGGAACCCCACCCGCTCGTAGACGTCGGCCAACGTCCCGGCCGCGACCTGGCGCGCGTGCTCCGCCCCGGCCGCCAGCACCCGGTCGAGCTCGGCCCGGTCGTCGAGCAGCGCGTGCGTACGCTCGCGGAACGGCGTCACGAAGTCGGTGACGACTTCGGCGAGCTCCTTCTTCAGGTCGCCGTAACCGCGGCCCGCGAAGCGCTCTACCAGCGCCGGGACCGTCTCGTCGGTGAGTGCGGCATGAATCGTGAGCAGGTTCGAGACCCCGGGCTTTGCCCCGGGGTCGAAGGTGACCTCACGACCGGAGTCGGTGACCGCGGAGCGCACCTTCTTGGCCGAGCGCGACGGCTCATCGAGCATCTCGATGATCCCGGCCTGGGACGACGCGGACTTGCTCATCTTGGTCATCGGGTCCTGCAGGTCGAGGATCTTGGCGGTGGAGGCGACGATGTGCGGCTCGGGCACGGTGAACGTGTCGCCGAAGCGGGCGTTGAAGCGCCGGGCGAGGTCGCGGGCGAGCTCGAGGTGCTGGCGCTGGTCCTCACCCACCGGCACCCGGTCTGCCTGGTACAGCAAGATGTCGGCGGCCATCAGCACGGGGTAGGTGAACAGGCCGACCGACGCCCGGTCGGCGCCTCTCTTGACCGCCTTGTCCTTGAACTGCGTCATCCGGCTCGCCTCGCCGAACCCGGTGAGGCACCCGAGCACCCAGGCCAGCTGCGCGTGCTCGGGAACCTGGCTCTGCACGAAGATCGTGCTGCGCATCGGGTCGATGCCGCTGGCCAGCAGCTGCGCTGCGTACCGGCGGGTGCGCTCACGCAACCGGGCAGGCTCCTGGGCGACGGTGATGGCGTGCATGTCGGCCACGCAGCAGAAGGCGTCGTGGTCGCGCTGGAGATCGGCCCACTGTCGTACGGCGCCCAGGTAGTTGCCGAAGTGAAACGAGTCGGCGGTCGGCTGGATGGCCGAGAGCAGGCGCGGGGGGGTCAGAGCGGGCATGACCCCAGTGTCTCACCGAGCCGGACCTCGTCGCCGGCGCGCGCGGCAACAGCGCTCAGGCGTCGGCGGACCGCTCGGGCCCACCGGAGGGCACCACCGCGTCCTCGTCCGGGGAGTGCGCCTCCGGTGCCGGTCCGGCCGGGTCCAGCTCACTCACCCGTACCCGCGCGACGCGCCGGCCGTCGACCTCGAGCACGGTGAGCTTGTGTCCGGGTACGACGCACTCCTCCCCCTGTTCTGGAACGTGCCCCAGCTGGGCCACGACGAAGCCGGCGACCGTCTCGTAGGGGCCGTCCGGCAGCTCGATGCCGGTCTCGTCCTCGAAGTCGTCGAGGTTGAGCAGGCCGTCGAGCTCCACGTCGCCGGTACGGGTGCGCCGGGCGACGTCGGCGGCGACGTCGTACTCGTCGCGGATGTCGCCGACGAGCTCCTCGACGAGGTCCTCGAGGGTGACGATGCCGGCCGTGCCGCCGTACTCGTCTGCCACGATCGCGAGGTGCAGGCCGGACCGGCGCATCAACGACAGGGCCGCGAGCACACCGAGGGTGTCGGGGAGCATCACCGTCTCGCGGGCGAGCTCACCCACCCGGGTCGACCGGCCCCGCAGGCGGGGGTCCACCAGGTCGCGCACGTGCACGAACCCGACGACGTCGTCGGCCGACCCGCGCACGACCGGATAGCGGGAGTGCGGCTGCTCGGAGGCAAGGGCGACCGCGAGGTGCACCGGCATCGCCGCGTCGATGAAGTCGACCTCCGTCCGCGGCAGCATCACCTCACGCAGCTGCCGGTCGCCGGCCTCGAAGACGTCCTCGACGATCTGGCGCTCCTCGGCCGACAACGACTGGTTGCTGGACACCAGCTCACGCAGCTCCTCGTCGCTCATCTGCTCCCGGGCGGCGGCCGGGTCCCCGCCGAGCAGGCGGACGACGAGGTCGGTCGACCGCGACAGCAGCCAGATGACCGGTTTGGAGACGCGGGCGATGCGGTCGACGGTGGGCGCGAGAGCCAGCGCCACGCCCGCACTGCGCTGCAGGGCGAGGCGCTTGGCGGTCAGCTCGGACAGCACGATGGACAGATAGGCGATGACGACGGTCACCGCGACCAGCGAGACCGGGCCGGCGACCGCCTCCGGCAGTCCAGCCGCAATCAGCACCGGGGCGAGGTCGTCGGCCAGAGTGGCACCGCCGAAAGCGGCGGAGAGGAAGCCCGCCAGGGTGACCCCGATCTGCACGGCCGACAGGAACCGGTTCGGGTCACCCGCGAGCCGAGCCACGGCGGCACCCCGGCGACCGCGGTCAGCCATCGCCTTGATCTGGCCCTCGCGCAGCGAGACCAAGGCCAGCTCCGCGGCGGCGAAGACGCCACCGATGATGATGAAGACCAGCACCAGGGTGATGTTGAGGACGGTCGGGCTCACGCGTGCATGTGCCCGTCGTCTCGCAGGGGCCCGGGTCTGTCAGGGTCCATGACGCGAGCGTAGTGGACCGACGTGGCAGGCTGACGATCGTGGGCGCGGATGAAGGACGGTGGGCGGCCCCCGGCCGGGTCAACCTGATTGGTGAGCACCTGGACTACAACGGCGGGCCCTGCCTGCCGATCGCGATCGACCGGCGCACGCTGGTCACGGCCCGGCGCAGAGACGACGACCAGGTGCGCGCCACCTCCGACGGCGATGAGGTGACCTTCCCGGTCGCCTCGCAACCGGGCGACGCGCAGGGCTGGTCTGCGTACGTCGCCGGGACGATATGGGCGCTGCGAGAAGCCGGGTACGCGGTGCCGAGCGTGGATCTGCAAATCACCTCCGACGTGCCGCTGGGGGCGGGCTTGTCGAGCTCGGCCGCCCTGGAGTGCGCCGTCGCGGTCTGCGTACGAGACCTGGCCGGTCTCGACGTGGACGACCTGGCGCTGGCCGTGCTCGCGCAGCGGGGAGAGAACGACTACGTGGGCATGCCGTGCGGGATCCTCGACCAAGCCGCGTCGATGTGCGGACGTTCCGGGCACGCCCTGCTGCTGGATCCTGGCGGTCCCTCGGTGGAGGCGGTGCCGGCCACGTGGGCGGACGAAGGCCTCTCACTGCTGGTGGTCGACACCCGGGCCGAGCACGAGCTGACCGACGGGGGGTACGCCGCCCGTCGGCGTGAGAGCGAGGAGGCGGCCCGGCTGCTCGGCATCGACCTGCTCGCGACCGCGGCCGCCGAGGCGGCGGACACGCTCGACGACGAGGTGCTGCGCCGCCGGGCCCGGCACGTGGTCAGCGAGACGGCGCGGGTGCACGACGTCGTACACGCGATGGCAGTTGGCGACTGGGCGGAGGTGGGGAGGCTGTTCACGGCCTCGCACGCCTCCCTGCGCGACGACTACGAGGTGAGCTGCCCCGAGCTCGACGTCGCGGTCGAGGCCGCGCTCGGCACGGGGGCGCTGGGCGCCCGAATGACCGGCGGTGGGTTCGGTGGCTCGGCGATCGCCCTGGTGCCCGACGCCGCGGTCGAAGCGGTCGAGCAGGCGTGTCAGGACGCGTTCGCCCGGCAGGACTTCCCGACGCCCCAGTGCTTCGTGGTGGCACCCGCGGACGGGGCCGGACCGGTATAACTGTTCGCTTGCCGGCTGACCCGACCGGGAGGACGACCCGCATGCCGACCCGCCCCGAGGTGCCCTGCCTGACCGACGGCGTCGTGACGCTGCGCGCCCACACCGAGGACGACGTCGAGCCGACGTACGAGATGTGCTCGGACCCGGTGTTCGCCCGCTGGACCAGCGTCCCGAAGCCGTACACCCGCGACGACGCCAAGCGGTTCATCCGCGACGTGATTCCCGCGGGGTGGTCCGACGCGAGCTTTCGCGGCTGGGCGATCGACGCAATGGACGTCGACGGGGCACCACGCTTCGCCGGCAACGTCGACGTGCGGGGAGCGCCGGTGTCGCACGTCGGGTTCGGGCTCCACCCGTGGGCCCGCGGCCGCGGGGTGACGACACGGGCGGTGCGGTTGGCCGCGCGATGGGCGTTCGAGGCCGGCGACGTCGAAGTGCTGCACTGGCTCTCGCAGGTGGGCAACGTGGCCTCGCGCCGGGTGGCGTGGGCGTGCGGGTTCACCCTCGGCGGCACGATGCCCCGGCTGATGGTGGAGCGCGACGTCGTCCTCGACGCCTGGACGGGCTGGCTGCTGCCGACCGACGACGGGACCCCGCGTACCCGGTGGCTGGAGCCGACGGTCCTGCCCGGGGAGCGGGTGGTGCTGCGCCCGATGGTCGAGTCCGACGCAGCACGGGTGCAGGAGGCGTGCGCCGACGAGCGCACCGGGCAGTGGCTGAAGGCCCTGGGGCCGGGCTACACGGTGGACAAGGCGCGGGAGTACATCGCGTCGCGGGTCGTGCAGCAGTCGGTGGGTGCCACGGTGACGTGGGCGGTCGCGGACCCTTCCACCGACGAGCTGCTCGCCAACATCTCGGTGATGGGGCTCGGCGACGAGGACGCGTCCACCGGGGAGATCGGCTACTGGGCGCACCCGGCGGCGCGAGGTCGGGGGGTGATGACCGAGGCGTGCCGACTGGTTGTGCAGCACTCCTTCACGTCCCAGTCCGCCGGCGGGCTCGGGCTGCGGCGGCTGCAGCTGGCGGCCGGTGTGGAGAACCCCGCCAGCCGACACGTCGCCGAGCAGGCCGGCTTCGTCGACTACGGCCGGGCCCGGGCCGCCGAACCGCTGGGCGACGGGTCGTACGCCGACGTGATCTGGTTCGATCAGCTCGCCCCCGACCGTCACCGGGAACACCCCGATCGATGACGACCGTGCTCGTCCCGCCGACGACCGTGGCAGCATTCCGCCCGTGCTGAGTTGCAGTCGCTCATGGAACAACACCCGTGGCTGACCCCGGAGCCCCACGCGAGTTCGTGCTGACCCTGTCCTGCCCCGACCGCCCCGGCATCGTGCACGCGGTGGCGTCGTTCCTGGTCGAGCGGTCCGGCAACATCCTCGAGAGTCAGCAGTTCACCGACCGGACCCGACACCGCTTCTTCATGCGGGTGCAGTTCGAGATCAGCGAGGACCGCTCCATCGAGTCCCTGCGCACCGACTTCGCCGAGGTCGCGTCCGCACTGTCGATGTCCTGGCAGCTGTTCGCCGTCGGCGTGCCGTACCGGACCCTCGTCCTGGTGTCACGGTCCGGGCACTGCCTCAACGATCTGCTGTTCCGGTGGAGCACGGGCAGCCTCAACGTCGAGGTGCCGGCGATCGTGTCGAATCACCGTGACCTCGAGCCGCTCGCGGCGTCGTACGGGATCGACTTCCACCACGTGCCGGTCACGGCCGAGACGAAGACAGCCGCCGAGAGCCGGCTGCTCGAGCTCGTCGACGGGCTGGGCATCCACCTGGTGGTGCTGGCCCGCTACATGCAGGTGCTGTCGGACCAGTGCTGCCGAGCCCTGGCCGGGCGGGCGATCAACATCCACCACTCGTTTCTGCCGGGGTTCAAGGGTGCTCGGCCGTACCACCAGGCGCACGCCCGCGGCGTCAAGCAGATCGGTGCCACCGCGCACTACGTGACCGCCGACCTCGACGAGGGCCCGATCATCGAGCAGGACGTCACCCGGGTCAGCCACGACCTGTCCCCCGAGCAGCTGGTCCAGGCCGGCCGAGACGTGGAGTGCCAGGTGCTGGCGCGGGCGGTGCGGTGGCATGCCGAGACCCGGGTGCTGCTCAACGGCTCTCGTACCGTGGTGTTCCGATGACGGCTCCACGCCAGCTCTCGCCAGGGCGATGGCCGGCCCTGAACCTCTTGACATCAACGTGTTAACGCACTACATATATACGTATGAGCTTAGACATGAGGTGGGACGGCCACGACAAGGTCGTGGAGATCGATGAGTTCGTCGCTGCGGTGGACGAGGCGGTCGCGGACGACGCCGTCGCGATCGGCCTCAGCGACCTCGACGGGTTCGGCCCGTTGAACGAGGCACTGGGCCGCGAGGCAGGCGACATGGTGCTCGCCACGTACGCGCGCACACTCACCGGCTCGCTCCCGAAGGGAGCGGTCGTGCGCCGTCTCGGTGGCGACGAGTACGCGATGGCGTTGCCGCGTACGTCAGCCGAGAGTGCCCTGATCGTCTTTGACGAGATCCGTCAGCACCTCAGCACACACCCCGTCGAAGGGATCGGGCGGTCGATCGCGGCGACCATCGGGGTGGCGGCCAGGCCGCCGCACGCCACGGCCACGGGCGACCTCGTACGCTGCGCGAACGCCGCGCTGATGAGGGGCAAGCGTGAGGGCGGCGACCGGATCGCCATCTACGTCGAGGAGAAGATGGTGCTCAAGAGCAACTACTACCCCCGGGCCGACCTGGACCGGCTCGCCCGCATCTCAGCCGCCACCGACCGCACGGAGGCGAGCCTGCTCCGCGAAGCCCTCGACGACCTCTTCCAAAAGCACCGCGCGCTCTGACCGGGTCAGGCTCGAGGGCGGTGTAGAGCCCTCTGGAGCACCTGGTGGGCGCCGCCGCTGGCGAGGACCGCCGCACTTGCCCGTGAGTGTTCCGCTGCTGACGGAGGCTAGGCCCCAATACCCGTATGAGACCTTCTAAAGCCGTATAAGGGAATTCCATACACGAACTGATAGAAGCGCAGCGAGGAGCGCCACCGAGTCACCAGGACCAGCCCGCCTGGATCAGGCTGGCCTCAGCCAGCAGCCGGTCAAAGGCTCCGCCTCCGGGTGGGACAGGCAGCGCTGCGAGAGCGCAGGCCTCAGCCAGGGTCTGGTCATAGGCTCCAGTCACGGCTTGGGCATGGTGCCGCCGCGCGAAGTTCGGTGCAGACTCACGATCCAACGCCTCCATCTCGTCGGCGAGCCTGCTCAGCCGGGCCTGCAAAGTCAGCGTGCGGAAGGGGTCCTGGGCGGGTCGCCTGAATCGGCCGGTCAGGTTCTTGCGCACGTGATCGACGAGGTCCTTCACCACTGACACCTCCTCCGACTTCCCACCAGCGTATGTCGGCAGTCGGTGCAGGTCTCGGTCTGGCCGGCAGTGCTGGACGCGACGCGCTTGAGGCACCCTCAAACGAGCTGGACCCGCTCGAGTCGGCCGAAGCTAGGCTCGGGGCCATGGCAGACGACACGTACACGGTGCAGCGTTCGGAGACGATCGACTCGCCACCGGCGAGCGTCTACCCCCTGATCGCTGACTTCCACCACTGGACGAAGTGGTCACCGTGGGAGGGCGTCGACCCCGGACTCGAGCGTACGTACTCAGGTGCCGAGTCAGGCACCGGCGCCGTCTATGCCTGGTCGGGCAACCGCAAGGCCGGTCAGGGTCGGATGCAGATCATCGACGCGACCGAGCCCTCGAAGGTGCAGATCGAACTCGTCTTCGAGAAGCCGTGGAAGGCGCGCAACGACACCATGTTCACCATCGAGCCGGAGGGATCCGGGTCCAAGGTCATGTGGTCGATGACCGGCAAGAAGACGCTCATGACGAAGGTGATGGGCGTCTTCAAGTCGATGGACATGTTCCTCGGCCCCGACTTCGAGACGGGCCTGTCCCAGCTGAAGGCGGCGGCGGAGTGGCCGGCTGGCGAGTAGGCGTACGCACGGTCGTGGGCAGGACCGTGCTGTCCGGCTGGCCGCGTCCCGCGTCCCAGCCGGCGCCCGGTGGTGCCAGCCGGCGCCCGGTGGTGCCAGCCGGCGCCCGGTGGTGCCAGCCGGCGCCCGGTGGTGCCAGCCGGCGCCCGGTGGTGCCAGCCGGCGCCCGGTGGTGCCAGATGTGTTATCGAGGCGGCTAATTTGCCCCAGCTGGCACCACTCGGCGGGGTGCGGCCCCCGTCTGGCACCACTCGGCGGGGGTGATCCCTCGTACGCCGTCGGCTGGCCTGACCAACCACCGGCCGCTCCGCTGCCTTGGCCGCCGGGCCGTCAGCGGTGGGCCTGCACGTCCCTGCCGCTTTGTTCCTCGATCCCGTAGCGGCGGATGTAACCCCAGCAGTCCGGCCGCGAACCGTCCGTGTCGGTCAGGTCGTAGGCCTCTGCGAGCTGGCGCGAGGTGACGATCTGCCCCGACCACCGCTCCGGTTCCCCGCTCGCGGCCAACGCAGCCACCCCGCGTGCGACGTAAGTCGGGGACTCCGAGATCGCGAAGCCCGGCACCGTGTCCAGCGCGTCGCGCCAGTTGTCCTCGCGAACACCGAAGCCGTCCAGCATCTGCTCCGAGCGCAACCATCCAGGTGTGACTCCCAGAGCGGTGACTGGGTGCTCCTTCAACTCGAAGGTCAGGCCCTTCACGATCCGCTCCACGTTGGCCTTGACGAGGTCGTAGTAGAAGCCGACGCCTTCGCGGAAGTTGGCGTTGAACTCCGCGGTGCCGTCGGTCATCTCGACGACCAGCCCCGTCGTCCCGTACGCCTGTGCCGTCCGGAGCAGTAAGGGCACGGCGTGGTGGCTGGTGATCAGGTGGGTGTCCACGCCCATGCGCAGCATCCGCAGTCCGCCGGACAGGTCGTGCTCCCACAGCGGATGCTCCCAATCGGCGTACCGGTCGCCACCGAAGATGTCGTTGACCAGCACGTCGAGCCGACCGCGCTCGTTGCCGATCTGCTCCACCAGCGCCGCGACTGCGGCCGTGTCTTCGTGATCCACCACCAGCGCGCTGCCGGTGCCGGCGGCCGCCTCGATCGCGTCGCCGGTCTCCTCGATGGTCTCCGGACGGTTGATCTCTGAGCGACCGGACGACCGGCTGCTGCGGCCGGTTGCGTAGACGTGGAAACCCGTCCTGGCCAGCTCCACAGCGATCGCCCGTCCGGCACCCCTGGTGGCTCCTGCGACAAGCGCGACTGCGTCCATGCACTCATTGAACCAATGGAAGCGGGGGCCCAACTAGTCTCGCCGGGTGAGCCTCACCTTGTCGGAGGCGCGCGCCCGCGCGGCCGTGCTCGAAGACGTGGCGTACGACGTTGACCTCGTCCTGGCAGCCGATGCCCAGACGTTCGAGTCCACCAGCAGCATCCGGTTCACGTGTACGCAGGCTGGCGAGACCACGTTCCTCGAGCTCGCGGATGGTGCCGAGGTGGTGATGACGCTCAACGGTCAGCGGCTGGCACCCGAGGCGTACGACGGTCGCCGGATCACCCTGGCCGACCTGCCGGTGGCCAACGAGGTCCGCGTCTCGGCGCGGCTGCCGTACGTCACGAACGGCGACGGCATGCACCGCTTCGTCGACCCGGTCGACGGCGAGACCTACGTGTCGGCCTACTGCGGGATGGACAACACGCAGCGGGTGTTCGCCTGCTTCGACCAGCCCGACCTGAAGGCACCGATCGCGTTGAGCGTCTCCGCGGACGAGCGCTGGACGGTGCTGGCAACCGGGCGACGCTTGGCGCCGCTCACCCCCGGCCGGTGGCGGTTCGCCGCCACACCACCGATCCCGACCTACTCGTTCGTCGTCTGCGCCGGGCCGTGGCAGTCCACGGTGTTCGAGCACGCAGGCGGCAGCTTCGGCTGGCACGCGCGGCGGTCGCTGTCCGCCGAGCTGGAGCGCGACGCAGCGGAGCTGCGGCAGGTCACCATCGCCTGCTGGGACCACTACGCCGCGACCTTTGATGAGCCCTACCCGTTCGCCGACTATCACCAGGTGTTCGTGCCGGGGCTGAACTGGGGCGCCCAGGAGAACCCGGGGTGTGTGACCTACCGCGACGAGCTGTTGCCGGCGGGCCGGATCTCGGACCAGATGCGCCAACGCCGGGCCATCGTCATCGCGCACGAGATGGCGCACATGTGGTTCGGCAACCTGGTGACGATGCGCTGGTTCGACGACGCCTGGCTCAGCGAGTCCTTCGCCGACTACATGGGGTTCGCCGTGGCCGACCGGGCTGCGGGGTTCGCCGACACCTGGGTCGACTTCGACGCCACGTACCTGCCGATGGCCTACGACGCCGACGGGCGCCGCTCGACGCACCCGGTCGCTCCGGACACCGAGGACCTCGTCGACGTCGACACCGCGTATGGCAACTTCGACAGCCTGTCCTACGCCAAGGGCAATGCGGTGGTGCGCCAGCTGGTGACCTGGCTGGGTGAGGCGGACTTCTTGGCCGGTGTGAACACTTACCTGACCCGGCACCGGTTCGCGACGGCCTCGCTGGTCGACTTCGTCGCCGCGCTCAGCGAGGCGTCGGGTCGTGACGTGGCCCGCTGGGTGAAGGTGTGGCTGCGCAGCACCGGCTTCGACACGCTGGTGGTGACGCGCGAGGCCGGCGTCCCGGTCCTCTCCCGCACGGGGTCCCGGCCGCACCGCCTGCGGGTGACGTCGTACGACCTGGTCGACGGCGCACTACGGCCGGCGGGCACCCGTACGGTCGACCTAGGCGAGGACCCGGTGACCATCCCAGAGGGCCGCGACCGGGTGGTCGTGGCCAACAGCCACGGGGACACCTTCGCCCGCCTGCGACTTGACGACCAGTCGCTCGCCGCGGTCAAGGCTGGGCTCGCCACGGTGCCCGATCCCACCACCCGGGCGGTGCTGTGGACCGCGCTGGGTGACCTGGTGCAGCGCGCGGAGCTGGACCCGAGCGACTACCTCGACCTGGTCGATGGCCACCTGCCCAGCGAGGGACACGGCTCGGTTTTCGAGGCCGTGCTCAACCGGGCGCGCTGCGACGTGGTGGCCCAGTACGTGCCCGCGCACCGTGTCGGTGCCGCGGTCGACCTCATCGCGGCGGTCTGTCGCCGCACCTTGGACCGCTCTGCGGCAGCCCCCATCGCCCTGGCAGCCGTGCGTGGACTGGCGGCAACCAGCCGAGACACCGCCCTGCTCGGCTCCTGGTTGGCCGAGGACCGCACCCACACCGGGATGGCGCTCGACCCGCGGTTGCGCTGGGAGGTGTTGCTCCGCCTTGCCGAGACCGGTGCCGCCGGCGCGCCAGGGCTCGTTGAGGCGGAGCGGCGCCGCGACCCCTCGATGACAGGGCAGCTCGGCGCGGCGCGGGCATCGGCCGCGCTGCCGGACCCGGCGGCCAAGACAGCGGCTTGGGACGCCATGTTCGGCGGCGAGCCGTCCAACCGGCTGTTCGCCGCCACCGCCGAGGGGTTCTGGTCCGCCGAGCAGCACGAGCTGCTCGCACCGTACGTCGGCCGTTACCTCGACCAGGCCCCCGCGCTCGCGGCCCGGCGCGGGCAAGCCTTCTCGCTCATCGTGGGGCACGCGTTTCCCACGATCTCGCTCGGGGCCGCCGGGCTCTCCCTGCTGGACGCTGCGCTGGACGGCGACGTTCCGACAGTGCTCCGGCGGACGTGGGAGGACCGGCGCGACGACCTCGCACTCGCCGTGGCCGCCCAGCGGAGGTTCGGCTGATCCCCTGGGTCCGCGCTACCTGCGAAGCCGTGCTGGGTCCGGACTACCGCATCGTGGATCGGCTTCGCCGTGCCCTTCCCCGGCGCGATGAACCAACCCTGGCACCTTGACTTCCCAATGCCCGAGGCGACTCGCACCGAGCACCGGCTGCGGGCATGAGCCAGCGAAACAACCCTCGGATGATCGACAGGTGCGTCGCAACCAACCCTCGGATGATCGTCAGCGGGCGCGGCGGCGCTGGAGCTCCTCGTTGATCGCCGGGACGACCTGCTGCAGGTCGCCGATCACCGCGTAGTGCGCCCGGGTAACCATGGGCGCGTCGGGGTCCGTGTTGATCGCGAGGATCGTCTTGGCGCTCTGGCACCCGGCCCAGTGCTGGATGGCCCCACTGATCCCGCACGGGATGTAGAGGTCGGGCGCGATCCGTGAGCCGGTCTGGCCCACCTGCTCGGAGTGGGGCCGCCACCCGAGGCTGGTGACCACCCGCGACACCCCGAGCGCACCGCCGAGCAGCTCGGTGAGCTCGAGCAGGGGCTTGAACCCGTCGGCACTGCCGGCCCCACGGCCGGCGCCGACCACGACCCGAGCCGAGGTCAGGGCTGCTGAGGAGTCGGCCGCCTTCTCCCCCGTACGGACGACGCGAGCGACCAGGTCGGCATCGGTCAGCGAAGGAGCCGTCACGCTCACCTGCGGTGTCGTCGGCTGCGGCGCCGGCGCCTCCTCGCAGGCGTGACCGGCCACCGACAGCAGGCCGAGGAGGTCCACGAGCTGCATCTGCTCCAGTGCCGCACCGCCCACGACCTGCCGGGTCACCACCAGCGGATCCGTGCTCTCGACGGCCACGACGTTGGCCGCCATCGCGACTCCGGTGCGGGCCGCCACGTGTGCCAGTACCTCGTTGCCCCGCTGGGTCCCGGCAGCGGTCATCACTCGCGCCCGGACCGTGCGCGCGACGTCGATGAAGGCCGCCGCCCAGGCGGCCGCCGAATACACCTCCAGCCGCGGGTCGACGGCGTGGTGCACATGCGCCACGCCCTGCTCCCCGAGGTGCGCGAGTACCCCCGGGCTGAGGTCACGGTCGGGGGTGCCGACCACCACGGCGTGCACGGGCCATCCGCCGGAGCGCTCGGCGAGGTCACGCGCCACCGTCAGCGTCTCGCGCGACACCTCCGCGACCCCAAAGTCCTCGGCCTCCACCAGCACGACGATCATCGCGACACCACTCCCAGCTCCTCGAGCAGGTCGACCACGGCCGGCGCGGCCTCGGGACCATGGCCCAGGACCTGGACCTCGCTCGGCTGCACGGGCGGCAGCGTCAGCCGCAGCCGACCCGACCCGATCGGTTCCCGGGTGGTGCTCACGGTCTCGATCGGGACCTTCTTGGCCTTCATCCGCCCCATCACCGACGGGTAGCGCGGCGCGACACCGCCCTCGAGCACCGACACCACCGCGGGCAGCGGCAGCTCGTACACCACGGGCCCGTCGGGGCCGTCCCCCGCAGCCTCGAGCACGCCGCCGGCGACGGCGCACGCGGCGATGCCGGTGACGACCGGGCGTCCCAGCTCGTACGCCAGGCGGACCGGCACCTGGAAGTCGCCGGTGTCAGCCGCGTCGTTGCCCAGCAGCACCAGGTCGTAGGGGTGGCCGGCAGCCTCCTTGGCGCGCAGCACCTCGGCGATGACGGCCGACACGTCAGCGGGGCCGTAACGCTCCACCGGCGCCTCGACGAGCACCGCGCCGGTGCACCCGACCGCAAGCGCGTCGCGCAGCTGCTCCACCGCATCGGACGACCCCACCGTCAGCACGGTTGCCGTGCCCGCCGTGGCCCCGGCGATCTGGATCGCCAGCTCGACCGCGCACTCCTCGTGCGCGCTCACCGTCCACCCGACGTGACGGGCGTCGACGCTCTGCCCGTCGCCGGAGAGCAGCACCTGCCCCGAGCTGCCGGGCACCCGCTTGATGCAGACCAGTACGTTCGCCATTCGCCTACCCCTTGATCCGCTCGTTGCTCGGGTCGAACAGCGGCGTCGCGTCGCCAGCCGCCACCGTGACCGGGTACTGCTCCTCCATGTAGCTCACCGCGAGAGGTGTGCCGACGACCGCCTGGTCCGGCGGGAGGTAGGCCATCAACAGGTGCTTACCGAGCGAGGGTGCCGACCCCGCGCTGGTGACGTACGGCCGGTGACCGTGCCCGTCGACCAGCGGCTGACCGTCACGGGTCAGGATCGGCTCGCCGCCGAGCATGTAGCGCTTGACGCCGCTGGCCGAGGTGTGGTCGTCCACCGTCAGCGAGCAGAGCACCGCAGCGGGGTCGGAGGCGCGCTGTTTGAGGTACGCCTCGCGGCCGACGAAGTCGGCGTCCTTCACCCTGGGGCGGGTCATCCCGGCCTCGACGACCGTGCGCTCGCTGTCGAGCTCGTACCCGAACGCGCGGTAGCCCTTCTCCAGCCGTCCGGTGCTGGCGTAGACACCGATGCCGACGGCCACCGCGCCGCGTGGGCGGCCGGCCGCGTGCACCAGGTCCCACAGCCGCGCGCCCTGCTCCATCGGCACGTACAGCTCCCACCCGAGCTCGCCGACGTAGGAGATCCGAGAAGCCAGCACGGACAGCGTGTCGACCTCGATGTCGCGGCATGAGCCGAACGAGAAGCCACCGGGACTGATGTCATCGTCAGTGATCGCGCCGAGGATGTCGCGCGCCCGCGGACCCCACAGGCCGATGGTCGTGTACGCCGAGGTCTGGTCGACCACGTGTGCGGTGCCGTCGGCCGGCATCCGGTCGGCGAACCAGGTGCGGTCCACCATGCCGTGGGCGCCACCGGTGACGACGCGGTAGTGGTCGTGCGCCAGCCGCATGATCGTGAGGTCGGAGCGGAAGCCGCCGCGCTGGTCGAGCACCGGGGTGTAGATCACCCGGCCGGGTGCGACGTCGACCTGGGCGACCACGATCGCCTGGAGGGCCGCCATGGCGCCCGCGCCCACGACGTCGAAGATCACGAACGCCGACAGGTCGACGACACCCGCGCGCTCGCGCATCGCCAGGTGCTCGGCGTTGATGATCGGGGACCACCACCGCGCGTCCCACTCGTTCTCGCGCGGCATGACGGCGTCGCCGTAATCGGCGAGCAGGCCCTCGTTGCCGGCGTACCAGAACGGCCGCTCCCAGCCGACGGCCTCGAAGAAGACCGCGCCGGCCCGCTGCTGGCTCGCGTGCATCGGTGCCAGCCGCTTGTTGCGGTCGCTGGACCACTGCTCACCGGGGTGGACGATCCCGTACGTCTTGTTGAACGCCTCGCCGGTGCGCGCGCGGATGTGGGCCCGGGTGCGCTGGTGGGGGTGGAAGCGGGCGATGTCGGAGTGGCTGAGGTCGATCTCGGGGTTGCCGTCGGTCATCCACTCGGCGACCGCGCGGCCCACGCCCGGCCCCTCCTTGATCCAGACCGCCGCCGCCGACCACAGGCCCTTGACCTCGGGGGTTTCGCCGAGCAGCGGGGCGCCGTCGGGGGTCAAGGACAGCAGACCGTTGATGGCGTACCGGATCTCGGCGCCCTCGGCGCCCAGGGCGTCGGGCATCAGCTCGAAGGCCTGCTCGAGCTGGGGGTCGAAGTCGTCGGAGGTGAAGGGCAGCTCGGTGGGCGAGAGCATGGCCTGCTCGATCGAGGGGATGTCCTCCGGGTCGTGCAGGATCGCGCGGTGGGCGTAGGAGCCGACCTCCATGTCACCGCCGTGCTGACGCTCGTAGCAGAACGTGTCCATGTCCCGCACGATCGGGAACGAGATCTCCCCCGGCCGGTCCGCCAGCGCGGGGATCGGACCGACGCTGATCATCTGGTGCACCGCCGGGGTGAGCGGGATCTGCGCCCCCGCCATCGCCGCGATCCGCGGGCTCCAGACCCCGCAGGCGATGACGACGGTGTCGGTCTCGATGTCGCCGCCCGACGTCTGGACGGCTCGGATCCTGCCCTCTGCCACGACGAGGCCGGTCACCTCGACGGTCGCAGCCACCTGCAGCGCCCCCGTCTCCTGGGCCCGCTCCCGCATGATCGTGCCCGCACGCAGCGAGTCGACCACACCGACCGACGGCGTCCAGAACGCGCCGACGATCACCGACGGGTCGAGGAACGGCACCTTCTCGGCCACCTGCTCGGGGGTCACGAGCTCGGACTCGATGCCCCAGGCCCGCGCCGACGACATCCGGCGACGCAGCTCCTCCATCCGCTCCTCGGTGCGCGCCACCTCGAAGCCACCCGACTGGGTGAAGACCCCCATCTCCTGGTACTGCCGCACGCTGTCCAGGGTCAGGTCGGTGATTTCGCGGGAGTGGTCCACCGGGAAGATGAAATTGGAGGCGTGCCCGGTCGAGCCGCCCGGATTGGGCAGCGGGCCCTTGTCGATCTGCACGATGTCGTGCCAGCCCAGCCGGGCCAGGTGGTGGACCAGGCTGTTGCCGACGATCCCGGCGCCGATGACCACGACTTCGGCGCTGCTCGGAACCATTGCCATGCCTGTCCTCGGTAGCGGAAAAAGATGGAACGTTGCGTCCTGCGGAACCTGTTACCTCGATACGCAACAGGCTACTCTCAGCATGGCCACGCGGCGGACCGCGCGTCAAGCCTCACCCCCGTCCACGACGTCATCGGGCAACGTCATGGGCGTTGTGGAACGAGATCAGCTCGGCATCCAGGCCGCCACCTTGTCCGGGTTCTCCTCGATCCACTTTGCGGCGGCGTCCTCCGGCGACATCTTGTCCTCGGCGATGTAGGCAGCGACGACGTTCTGGTCGTCGTTGGTCCACGCGAAGTTCTTCACCAGGTCCACCGCCGGGCTACCGGAGTCGGCCCACTCGGTCGAGGCGACTTTCTTCAGCTCGGTCACCGGGTAGTCGCAGTCGACGTCGGAGGCGTCAAAGTCCTCGCCCAGGACATCCACACAGTCCGGTCCGTACGGGGGCAGCTGCACCTTCTGCAGCGGGACCTCCGACAAGAACCACTGCGGCTCGTAGAAGTAGCCGATCAGCCACTCCTTGTTCTCCTCGGCCTTGCGGAAGGCGGCGATGGATGCCGCCTCGCTGCCCGAGAAGACCACTTTGAAGTTGAGATCGAGGTTCTCGACGATGGCCTCGTCGTACTGGACGTACGAAGGGTCGCTGCCCAGGAACTGACCCTGTCCACCGGACTCCGACGTCGCGAACTCGTCTGCGAAGTCGTTGAGGTTCTTCCAGTCCAGGACCTCGGGGTGCTCCTTGGCCAGCCACGGCGGCACGTACCAGCCGATGACCCCCTCGTTCCCGTTGGGGCCGACGTCCATCGCGCTGCCGTCACCCTCCGCGGCAAAATACTGTTGTTCGAGGTCCGGGTGCCCCCAGTCCTCGATGACGACGTCGACCTCGCCGCTGGAGAAGCCTGCCCAGGAGACCTCTTCCTTCAGGTCGCGGTACTGCACGTCACACCCGAGCTCGTCCTTGGCCAGCTGACCCACGACGTAGGCGCTCGCCTCGTAGCCCACCCACGGGTTGACCGCCATGTTCATGTCACCGCAGTCGGAACCTCCCGCAGCCGTGGTGTTCTCGATGTCACCGCCACCGCACGCCGACAGCACGAGCGACGCGCTCGCCATCAGCGCCAGCCAACCGGTCATCCTCTTGCCTGGTGTACTCATGTCGCGTTCCTCCTGGATGCTTTGAGATCCTCGATGGTCGTGATCGTGATCGTGCTCATGCTGCTCCTCGGGCGACGCCCGCCCCGGTGCGCTCAGCCGCCCGACGGGTGGTGCGGTCGAGCAGGATGCCGAGGAAGACGATCGCGGCGCCGGCGGCTAGTCCCTTGCCGAAGTACTCGCCCTGCGAGAAACCGAGCACGGCGTCGTAACCCAGCGCGCCTGCGCCGACGAGTCCCCCGATCACCGTCATCGACAAGACGTAGAGCAGGCCCTGGTTGGCCGCCAACACGAGCGCACCACGTGCCATGGGGATCTGGACCTGGGTGATGAGCTGCCACGGCGTCGAGCCGGCCGCCGTCGCGGCCTCGACAGTGGTCGGGGAGACGGCCGTGACGCCGTCGGCCACCAGCTTGATGGCGATCGGCGCCGCGTAGATGATCGCGGCCACGATGGCGGTGAACCGGGTGGCCTCGAACAGCATCAGGGCCGGGATGAGGTAGACGAACGGCGGCAGCGTCTGCGCGGCATCGAGCACGGGTCGCAGGACCACGTCAACCGATCGGCGTCGTGCCATCCACACGCCGAACACCAGCGCCAGGATCATCACGAAGATCGTCGCGACGAGCACCATCGTCAGCGTGATCATGGCGTCGTGCCACAGATCGGTGACATAGATGCCCGCGAGGCACACGAGGGTGGTCGACATGGCGCGCAGCCCGCCGAGCACTAGCGCGAAGGCGGCGATGGCAGCCCCGGCGAGCCACCACGGTGAGTCCGCGAGCAGGCTCTGCAACGGATCGAGCAATAACAGCGTGACCTGGTCCTTGTAGGTGGTCGTGACGGTGTCGACGGTCGAGGTGAACGCGTCGGCCGCCGACTGCACCGCCTGGGCGAACCTGGTGCCGATGTCGGTTTCGGGGAACTCCGCCGCCCACAGGTAGGTCCGAGAGACGTAGACCAGGACGAGAGCGGCCACGCCCGATCCGGCAACGACGAACCGGTGGCGCGTGCGCCCGAGACCACCGCTGCGCGCGACCTTCTCCGCACGCTCGCTGGCCGCGGTCGTGGTGCGGTCGAGCATCACCGCCATCACCACGATGCACAGGCCGGCGACGAACGCGGTGCCCACCGCCTGTTGCTGCAACGCCTGCAGCACCGGCTTGCCCAGCCCGGGGCCGTCGACGAAAGCCGCGATCGTCGCCATCGACAGCGCGGCCATGATCGTCTGGTTGACCCCGACGATGATCGTCTTCTTCGCCATCGGAAGCTGCACCTGCAGCAGGCGTTGGCGGCCCGTCTGGCCGAGGGAGTCGGTGGCCTCGATCGTGGTGGAGGAGACCCCGCGGATCCCGTGGGCCGCGATCCGGATGACCGGCGGAGCCGCGTACAGCACGGTGGCGGCAACGGCTGCCGGCAGGCCGATGCCGAAGAACAGCGTGAGTGGCAACAGGTAGATGAACGACGGCACGGTCTGCAGCACGTCGAGGACCGGCGTCACGACCGTCGTCACGGAGCGGCTGGTGGCCATCGCTACCGCGAGAGGCAGCCCGACGACCAGCGCCACCGCGACCGCGAAGAAGGTCACGATCAGCAGGTCCATGCTGTCCTCCCAGTACCCCAGGTACCCGAAGCTCAAGAAGGACAGTGCCACCAGCAACGCGATCCGCCACCCCGCCACGGTGAAGCCGATCCAGGTGACGAGGCCGACCACGCCGAGCCAGCCGATCTGCGGTACCGGTCGCGGCGATGCGGGCTGGGCGATCAGCTCCTGCAGCCACCCCCCGACCGCGGACAACCCGTCCGACAACGCCGTGGTGGCCTGCATGAGGACGTTGGTGTCGCGGCTGTCGATGAGGTCGCTCTTGCGTTCGGTGAACCAGTCGTGCAGCGCGGTCTTGCCGAGGCCGTCGAGGGGCAACGTGTCGTTGCCCCGTAAAGCGGCCCACGCGGCGATCCAGACGACCAGCACCCCCACCGCCAGCAGCCACGTGGGGGGGCGCCGCAGCAACAAGGACGGCTGCTCGCTCGTGCCGACCTGCTGGCGGGTGGCGGTCGTGGTCATGCGGGCACGACGTCTTCCTCGGCGACCACGACACGCAGAATCGTGTCGTCGTCCACGATCCCGACCAGGCGCTCGCCATCGACGACCCGCACCGGGTGCGCGGACGCCAGGGCGGCCCGCGCCGCCTTCCAGACCACGGTGTCAGGCTCCATCACCGGGCCCTCCATCGAGTCATCGGGCCTCGGCTCTCGCATCACGTACCTCAGCGTGAGCACGTGCGAGCGCGGCACGTCGCTGACGAAGTCACGGACGTAGTCGTTCGCTGGTCGGGCCACGACCTCAGCGGGGGTTCCGACCTGAACCACCGCTCCGTCGCGCATGATCAGGATCCGGTCACCGAGCTTGAGGGCCTCCTGGAGGTCGTGGGTGATGAACACCATGGTCTTGCCGACCTCGTGGTGCAGCCGGATGACCTCGTTCTGCATGTCGCGGCGGATGAGCGGGTCGAGCGCGGAGAACGGCTCGTCGAAGAGCATCACGGTGGGGTCGACCGCGAGCGCCCGGGCGAGGCCGACCCGCTGCTGCATGCCGCCCGACAGCTGGTCTGGGTAGGAGTGCTCGTTACCGGAGAGCCCGACCAGGTCGACCATCTCCTGGGCCCTCGCGTGCCGCTCCTTCTTCCTCTCCCCGCGGATCTCCAGCCCGTACGCCACGTTGTCGATCACCTGGCGGTGCGGGAGCAGGCCGAAGTGCTGGAACACCATCGAGACGTGGGTGCGGCGCAGCTCGCGCAGCCGTGCAGCCGACATGGTGCGGACGTCCTCGCCGTCGAGCAGCACCTCGCCGACCGTCGGCTCGATGAGCCGGGTCAGGCAGCGCACCAGCGTTGACTTGCCGGAGCCGGACAGGCCCATCACGACGAACACCTCGCCGGGGGCGACGTCGAAGGAGACGTCCTTGACCGCCGCGGTGCACCCGGTCTTGGCCAGCAGCTCGGGTCGGGGCAGGTCGGCGTCGGGGCTGCCCACGATGCTCTCGGCTTTCGGCCCGAACACCTTCCACAGTGCCCGCACCGACACGGCGGCGTCGCCGGTCTGGCGACCACTCCGGCGAGACTTCGGTGCGGAGGTCTCGTGCTCAGCGGTGGCGCTCATCGACCGTCTCCTCGCTGGTTGCGCGGGTCGCCCGGCGGGTACAGCGGCGTGCGGTCGCGGTATCGGTAGGAGGGGACGTGCGCCGGCGAGAGCGGCGTGTTGCCCGCGATCAGGTCCGCGGCCTTCTCGGCCAGCATCATCACCGGAGCGTAGATGTTGCCGTTGGTGATGTACGGCATCGCGGACGCGTCGACGACGCGCAGGCCCTGGACGCCGTGCACCTGCATCGTGGCGGGGTCCACGGCGGAGTTCTCGTCCACGCCCATCCGTGCCGAGCAGGACGGGTGGTAGGCCGTCTCGGCGTCGCGGGAGACCCAGTCCAGCACCTCGGCGTCCGTGCGCACCGACGGACCGGGGGAGAGCTCCCCGGCGTCGAACGGCGCGAATGCGGGCTGGCCGAGGATGTCGCGGGCCACCTGGATCGCCTCCACCCACTCCCGCCGGTCCTGCTCGGTCGAGAGGTAGTTGAACTGCAGCGAGGGGTGCTGGCGCGGGTCGGTCGACCGGATCGTCACCGAGCCGCGGGAGTCGGAGTACATCGGCCCGATGTGCACCTGGTAGCCGTGGTTGCCGGTGGGCACATCGTGAGGCTGCGTGCCGTCATAGCGGATCGCGATCGGCAGGAAGTGGAACATCAGGTTGGGGTAGTCGACGTCGTCGTTGCTCCGCGCGAACCCGCCGCCCTCGAAGTGGTTGGTCGCGCCGAGGCCGCGGCGCAGGAACAGCCACTCCGCACCAATGCGGGGCCGGAGCCGCCACCGCAGACCCGGAGCGATGGACACCGGCAGCTTCGAGGCGTGCTGAACGTAGACCTCGAGGTGGTCCTGCAGGTTCGCCCCGACCGCGGGCAGGTCGGTGACCACGTCGATCCCGAGCCGGCGCAGCAGGGTCGCGTCGCCGATCCCGGACAGCTGCAGCAGCTGCGGAGTGTTGATGGCGCCACCACAGCACAGAACCTGACCGGCCCTCACCGACCGCGGCGCCCGCCCGGCCCGCAAGTAGTCGACGCCGACCGCCCGGTCGCCGGCCGTGACGATGCGGGTCGCGTGGGCCAGCGTCTCCACGGTCAGGTTCTTGCGGTGCCGCACCGGATGGAGGTACGCCCGGGCAGCGCTGAGCCGGCGGCCCTGGTGCACGTTGCGGTCGAAGCGCGCGAACCCCTCCTGCCGGTAGCCGTTGACGTCGTCGGTGAGCGAGTAGCCCGCCTGCTGCACGGCCTCGAAGAACGCGCCGAACAACGGGTTGGACGCCGCGCCCCGCTCGAGCACCAGCGGCCCGCTGCTCCCTCGCCACGCGTCGGCGCCGGCGGTGCAGGTCTCCATCCGCTTGAAGTAGGGCAGGCAGGCGGCGTAGTCCCAGTCGTCCATGCCCTTGTCGGCGGCCCAGCGCTCGTAGTCGAGCGGGTTGCCGCGCTGGAAGATCATCCCGTTGATGCTGCTGGACCCGCCGAGCACCTTGCCGCGGCCTTGGGACACCCGGCGACCACCCATGTACGGCTCCGGGTCGGAGGAGTAGCGCCAGTCGTACAACGGGCTGCCGATCGGGAACGGCAGCGCGGCCGGCATGTGGATGAACGGGTCGATGCGCCAGTCGCTGTGGCCGGCCTCGAGCACCAGCACACTCGTCGACGGGTCGGCGCTGAGCCGGTTGGCCAGCACGCAGCCGGCCGACCCACCGCCGACGATGACGTAGTCGTAGGTGGGCGGACTCATGCGTCGCCGCCGAACCAGCGCTGCGGTCGCGGGTCGATGTTGTGCCACACGTGCTTGGTCTCCCGGAACTCGGCCAGCCCCATCAGCCCCAGCTCACGGCCGAAGCCGGACTGCTTGTAGCCGCCCCACTCCGCCTGCGGCACGTACGGGTGGAAGTCGTTGATCCACACGGTGCCGACCTTGAGCCGGCCGGCCACACGTTCGGCGCGGCCGGCGTCACCGGTCCACACCGCACCGGCCAGGCCGTAGACGGTGTCGTTGGCCACCGCCACCGCCTCGTCCTCGGTTCGGAACGTCTCGACGGTCAGCACCGGCCCGAACGACTCGTCGCTCAGCACGGTCATTCCGGGCTTGCAGTCGTCGAGGATCGTCGGCCGGTAGTACCAACCTTGGTCGAGCTCGGGGTCGTCGGGTCGCGCCCCGCCGCAGCGCAGCGTCGCCCCCTCCTCCAGGCCAGCGGCCACGTACGCCTCCACCTTGTCGCGGTGGGCGGCGGAGATCAGCGGCCCTGTCTCGGCCCGATCGTCGAAGGGCCCGCCGAGCCGAATCCGGCCGGCCCGGAGGACCAGCTCGTCGACGAAGTCGTCGTGGATCGACTCCTCCACCAGCAGCCGGGCACCGGCCGAGCACACCTGGCCCGAGTGCAGGAACACCGCGGTGAGCGCCATGTCGAGCGCGGTCTCGCGGTCTGCGTCGGCGAAGACGATGTTGGGGTTCTTGCCGCCGAGCTCGAGCGCCACGCGCTTGACCGTGTCGGAGGCCGACGCCATGACGCGCTTGCCGGTGGCGAGGCCTCCGGTGAACGACACGAGGTCCACGTCGGGGTGCCCGCTCAGCGGCGCACCGGCCGAGGGACCGGCACCGAGCACGAGGTTGGCCACGCCGGCGGGCAGGCCGGCCTGCTCGAGGTAGCCGACCAGCAGGATTGCGGTCGACGGCGTGAGCTCGCTGGGCTTGAGGACGAACGTGTTGCCTGCGGCCAGGCACGGGGCGACCTTCCAGGAGGTCTGCAGCAGCGGGTAGTTCCACGGCGTGATGAGTCCGCAGACGCCGAGCGGCTCGTGCACGACCCGGCTGACCACCCCCGGCTGGCCCGGGTCGACGACCCGGCCGACCTCCTGGCCGGCGAGCCCGGCGTAGTGGCGGAAGACCGCCACGACGTCGTCGACATCGTACTCGGACTCAACCAGACGCTTGCCGGTGTCGAGGGACTCTGCGCGGGCGACGTCGGCCTTGTGCTCGACCAGCAGGTCGGCCACCCGGTGCAGCAGCGCGCCGCGCTCGGGCGCAGACGTCGCCGGCCACGGTCCGCTGTCGAACGCGTGGCGGGCAGCAGCGATCGCGTCGAGAATGTCGTCTCGGCCGGCCTCGTCGACGGTCGCCACCAGCTGACCGTCGGCCGGGCACCGGATCTCCCGGGTCGCGCCTGCCCGGGCGCTGGTCCACCGGCCCCCGATGAACAGGTCCCCCATGTCGCCTCTTCTCTCACGCCCTGTGGGGGGGCTGATCCGCCGGCAGAGTCGATGCCAGCGTGAGTGCTGCGGAACCAACTTCGCTGCAGTCTCTGTTGCGTCGTACGCAACTCATGGGACGATACGCAACAGCATGACCCTGGTCTACGGGCACCGTCAAGACACTCGGCGCCGCAGCACGATTACGATCAGGGCACGGCCGGCCGGTGACCGAGTCGGCGCGACACCTCATCAGCGGTGTCCACGGTCGCGGTCGTGGCGGCAGCCAGTCGCTGGCCGTCGAGTCGGAACGTCGGTCCCGAGACGCTCACCGACGCCACGACCTCACCGTGCACGTTGCGCACCGGAGCCGCGACAGCGGTGAGACCCACCTCGAGCTCGTCGACGGCGATGGCGCACCCGGTAGCGCGGACGGCAGCCAGCTGCCGCACGAGCTCGGCCGAACCGGAGATGGTGTGCTCGGTGTAGGTACGGGGGTGACGTCCGACCACCCGGACGGCGTCGGCGTCGGTCATGCCCGACAACAGCACCTTGCCGTTGGATGTCGCGTGCAGGGGGATGCGCTGGCCCACCCAGTTGTGCGACTGCAGGGCCGAGGAGCCAGCGACCTGGTCGACGTACAGCGCAGCGCCGTCGGACAGCACCGTGAGGTTGACGGTCTCCCCGGTCTCGACCGCCAGCGCCCGGCACAGGGCTCGGGACTCCTGGACGAGGTCGAGACGGGCCGTGGTGGCACCGGCCAGCCGGAGGATGCCGACCCCGAGACGGTACTTGCCGCGGTCGATGTGTTGCTCCACCAGGCCGCGTTGCTCCAGCGCCGCGACGAGCCGGAACGCCGTCGACTTGTGCACGCCGAGCTCGACCGCGATGTCAGTGACGCCGGCCTCACCGGCGTGCGCCAGGATCTCCAGCACGCTGATCGCGCGGTCGACCGACTGGACCGTGGTGGCCGCACCCGCCGCTGTAGCAGCTTTCGTCTCTGTTGACGCAGCACTGTTGCTCATGGAGGAACAGTAGTGTCCGAACGTGGCGATCGGCGGGCGGGCATGTGACGGTAGGACCATGCGGGGACGTAGGACCTTCGACGGCTCGACCGACCGCTGGTCGCGTTCGGACTGGTGGGGCGTCGTGCTCGACGCACCGGACGCACCCGCGCTGTGTCGCTTCTACTCCGAGCTCCTCGGGTGGGAGATCGCCAAGCAGGACGCGGACGGCTGCGCCATGGGCCCGCCCGACGGCGTTGCCTACCTCGCCGTGCAGACCGAACCCGACTACGTACGCCCGGTCTGGCCGTCGGCTCCCGGATCGCAGCGAATGATGCTGCACCTCGACTTCGAGGTCGTCGACCTGGAGGCCGCCGTGGCCCACGCCGTCGAGCTGGGTGCCGAGGTGGCCGAGTTCCAGCCGCAAGATGACGTCCGCGTGCTGCTCGACCCCGCGGGCCACCCGTTCTGCCTCTACACATGACAGTGGGCGACCCAAGCCCGCCGCTGGCCGTGCTGTACGCCACGCGGATCACCGGCCTGGACGTGAGGACTGCGAGCTTGGTCGTGGCGTTCGCGGCGGTGCTGGAGGCGAGTGAGCGGTCCTCCGGCGCACGCACATCAGGCCGGGTGGCTGATCACCCAACTCCAGCCCGCCTGCGTGAGGGTCACCTCCCGGCACAGGCTCGATGTCACCTCCCAAGCGGGTGAAGTGGTCTCTATCCTGCCTGCGTGGCAGAGCCGGTGCGCGTGCGCCCAGCGACCTGCGACGACGCCGAAGCGATCCGCGGCATCTACGCCCCAGTGGTCGTCGATTCCGCGGTCTCCTTCGAGGAGACCCCGCCCGATGCTGGCGAGATCGCCCGTCGGATGCTTGCCCAGCCGCGGCTGCCATGGCTGGTCGCGATCCGGGGCAACGAGGTTGTCGGATACGCGTACGCCTCGATGCATCGTGCCCGCCGCGGTTACCGCTGGTCGGCTGAGTGCTCTGTCTACCTGCATGAGAAGGAGCGGGGTCGCGGGACCGGCTGGCGGCTCTATCAGGATCTGTTCGCCGAGCTCACGGCCCTCGGTTATGTCTCGGTGTTCGCCGGCATCGCCTTGCCGAACGACCGGAGCGTCCGTCTTCACCAGGCACTGGGCTTCGAAGCGATCGGCACGTTCCGGCACGTTGGCTTCAAGTTCGGGCGCTGGCACGACGTCGGCTGGTGGCAGCTGTCGCTGACGCCGCCACCACACACTCCGCCTGAACCGCGCCGGTGGGACCCGTGAGCGGCGACGTGGGGAGCGATCCGGCGTTAGGTCACTCAGCGATGTCGCGAGTCAGCAGCACGACGTTGATGAACGTCCGAAAGAGCCGAATCGGGTTCTCGTCGCTGGCCGCCACCACGGTGTCGGCCGATCGCTTGACGCCAGTGATCCACGTCGCCATCTCGGCCAGGTCGGGGTTTGCGGAACGTGATCGAGAGCGTGGCCGGAAGGGTGATCGCGGGCGGCTGGGCGTCGGCGAGCGATTCGATCGCAGCCTGCGCCTGGCGGCGGATGAGCTCGCGAGCGACGTGCGGATGTACCAAGGAACTCAAAGCGATGGTCCAAGCGAGGAACTCGGCCCTGATGGAGTTGCCCGGCGTCGGTCCCGTCGTCGCCGCACGGGTCCTGGCCGACGTCGGCGACGTCGGCGACGTGGCCCGGTTCGCCGACCGGAACCGGTTCGCGTCCTGGACCGGCACCGCACCGCTGGATGCCTCCTGCGGGGAGCAGATCAGGCACCGCCTGTCCCGGGCGGGGAACCGGAAGATGAACCACATGATTCACATCGCCGCCGCCACCCAATTCCGGCTCAACACCGAACGCGCCTACTACCGACGCCAGCTCGCCGAAGGCAAGACCCAGATGGAGGCCATGCGGTGCCTGAAAAGACGGATCTCTGACGCCGTCTACCGCCAGCTCCTCGCCGACGCCCGGGCCGCGGTCCTCGCCGTCAAGAACGAGGAGTCGGACCAGAGGGCGAACGAGGTTGGCACGGGTCCGGGAGGGCACTGCGGGGCGACTCAAGAATCCAGCGCGGTCGACCTGCCCCCGCACATCGACTTCGGATCAGCCACTTCCCGGACCCGCGCAACCGACGCTACAGCCGACCCGACGGTCCGAGAAGACCACGGACAACCGACGCCTCACGAGAGCAGGTTGACAACAGAGGGGAGCCGGTAAGACGCATGAGGCGTCGTTGCACGATATCGACAATCCGCTATAGTGGTGGGAGTGACGAACGCATCTAGCGGCACCCTGCTGCGTGACGCCCGAAACCGTGCCGAGTTGACCCAGGCCGATCTGGCTCAGCGCGCTGGCACGACGCAGAGCGTGATCAGCGCTTACGAGTCCGATCGACGACAGCCGGCCTTGACGACCCTGGAGGGGCTAGTGGAGGCGACCGGGCTGGAACTGGAGGTCCGCGTGCGGACCCCACGCCCCCCGATCGACCGGCTGACCGGCCCGGTGGGGCGCCGTGTCCGCCGAAACCGTCGCCTGCTCGTCGAGACCGCGGCAACCCATGGCATCACCCAGCTGCAAGTGTTCGGCAGTGTGGCACGTGGGGAGGACCGCGCCGACAGCGATGTCGACATCCTCGCCGACATTCCCGAAGGCCTGGGCCTGCTCCCTCTCGGGCGGGCACGCGAGGAGCTGGAAAGGATCCTCAAGGCGCGAGTCGACCTCGTACCCGCCGTCGGCCTCAAGGCTGAAGTGGCCAAGCGGGTCAGCAAAGATCTGGTGCCGCTGTGACCTACCGCGACCAACAGCGCCTCACTGACATCGTCGCTGCGGTCGAGGCGATCCGTTCCCACGTTGAACGCGGCGACCTCTCCGATGGCCTGATCTTCGACGCCGTGAGAATCCGACTTCTCGAGATCGGCGAAGCGGTCAAGGCCCTTCCCGAGCAGTGGCTCGCCGTCGAGCCAGGCATCCCGTGGAGCCAGGTCGCCCGTATGCGCGACCACCTCGCGCACCGCTACTTCGACACCACCCACGCCGTCGTCAAGTCAACCGTCGACCACGACCTCGACGCTCTCCTCGACGCCGTGCAACGCCTGATCGAGCACACCGCCGACCCTTCGCCGGAGTGACACGATCTCGGCTGTCCTTGTCATGCGAACGGCGCACGGTTGCGGAATGACGCAGCGCGGTCACCCGCATGGACCGTGGACCCTTCTGACGGCGGCTTCGGCGAGCACAACAAGGGGCCAAACCTGCCCCGGGCGGGTTCCAGTGATCGTCGCAACACCCGAGTTGTTCGGGAGTCGCGGTGGCTCACGGCGTGCCGGGTCGATCGCCGCCACCGGCCTTCATCGCTCGAGAGGCGCCTCAGTCGCCCAGCTCGGCCCGCCGCCGGATGACGAGCTCCTCGAGCTCGGCGCGAACGGCCTCGTCCAGCGGCGGCTGCTCGTAGGTCTCCAACCGTTGCTGCCAGATCTTCCCCGCGCGGGCCGCCGTGTCGAGGCCGCCGCCGCGCATCCAGCGCTCGTAGTTGTCCGAGCTGGACAGCATGGGCCGGTAGAAGCACGTACGGAAGCGCTCCATCGTGTGCATGGCACCGAGGAAGTGGCCGCCGTGGCCGACCTCCTCATGCGCGCCGAAGGCCATCGACTCCTCGGTGATCTCCAGGGGGGTGAACTCCGCCTGGAGCATCTGCACCAGCTCGACGTCCATGACGAACTTCTCATAGCCCGCCACGAGTCCTCCCTCGAGCCACCCCGCGGAGTGCATCACCCAGTTGGCACCGGCGAGGAACGTAGGAAGCATCGTCATCAGGGCCTCGTAGCCGGCCTGGGCGTCGGGCACCTGGCTCGACGTCAACGCGCCGCCGGACCGGAACGGCAGCCCGAAGTACCGGGCGATCTGGCCGGTGCACAGCAGGCCGATGCCCGACTCGGGCGTGCCGAACGTCGGCGAGCCCGACTGCATGTCGATGTTGGACAAGAACGAGCCGAACACCACCGGCGCGCCGGGGCGGATCAGCTGCGCGAGCGCGATGCCGCTCAGCGCCTCGGCGATCTGCTGCACCAGCGCGGCCGGGATCGTCACCGGCGACATCGCGCCCATGAGCAGGAACGGCGTGAGCACGACGGGCTGGGCCGCCGCGACGTATTCGAACAGCGCGTCGAGCATGCGGTCGTCCCAGCGCAGCGGGGAGTTGCAGTTGATCAGCGAGATCGCGACGGGCGACTTCTCGATCGTCTCGCGCCCGCCGAAGACGATGTCGCACATCGCGAGCACGTCGCGGGCGTTGGGCCCGCTCACGACGTTGCCCATGAAGATCTTGTCGGTGAGCGTCATCAGCGCGTACGTCATGTCCAGGTGCCGGGAGTCGAGCGGCGCGTCGTTGGGCTCGCACACCACCCCGCCGGCCGAGTCGAGCACGCCGAACGACTGGGAGAGGCGCGCGAAGTTGCGGAAGTCGTCCATCGTGCCGTCCCGGCGCACCTCGCCCTGGCGTACGAAGGGAGGGCCGTAGACGGCACCGAAGACCATCGCGTCGCCACCGATGTGCACTGACTGTTCGGGGTTGCGGGCGGTCAGGTCGAACTCCGCCGGGGCCTTGGCGACCTGGGCGAGCACGAACTCCGGGTCGAGGAAGACGGTGTTGTCGACGACCTTCTGCCCGGCCTGCCGGAACAGCTCCAACGCTCGTTCGGACATGAACTCGACGCCGATCTCGGTGACGAGCCGACGCCACCCGCCATCGAGCGTCGCCATCGCGTCTTGGGACAGCACCTCATAGCGTGGCATCCGATTGCGGAACATGCGCGCCTCCCTTGACCGATGACTGCACCGCATCCTAACCTCATTATGTGGGACGTTGATTCCAGATGATGGAACATCGGTTTGGCGCGTCTCCCCTTCTCGTGAAATGGACCGCATGAGCACCACCGGTACGCAGGCGATCGACCGCGCGGCAGCCTTGCTGACCCTGGTGGTCCGAGCCGACGAGCCCATCAGCTTCACCGAGCTCGCGGAGGTCAGTGGGCTGGCCCGATCCACGACGTCGCGGCTGCTCGGCGCGCTCGAACGCTCCGCGCTGCTCGAGCGCGACGGTGCCGGATCCTTCGTCTCCGGCCCGCTCTTCGCGTTGTACGCCGCGCGCCACGACCCGTGGGCCGAGGTGGTCCGCCTCGCCATGCCGACACTGCGCCGCATCGGCGACAAGGTCGGCGAGACCGTAACCCTCGCGATCCCGCGCGGTGAGCAGATCGTGCAGATCGCCCAGGTCGACTCCGCGTTCATGCTCGGCACCCGCGACTGGGTGGGCGTCGAGGTCCCGCCGCACTGCTCCGCGACCGGCAAGGTGCTGCTCGCGTACTCCTGCCTGGAGCTGCCCCGTACGCAGGGACCGGGAGGCACGCTCGCCTCGCCGACACCTCACTCGGTGGCCACGCTCGCCGAGCTCGAGCGACAACTGCAGCAGGTCCGCGGCCGCGGCTACGCGGTGACCCGCGAGGAGCTCGAGGTCGGTCTCGACGGCGTCGCGGCGCCGGTGCACGGCCGCGACGGCGCCGTCGTGGCGGCCGTCGGGATCTCCGGCCCCAGCGCCCGCATGTCGCACCGGCTCGACCCGGTCGGCCACCTGCTCATCGACCAGGCCTCCGAGATCTCTGCCCTGCTCCGTCGCCGTACCCCCAAGGAGGACGCCTCATGACGCCAGAAGAGATCCTTCAGGGCCTCTACGACGAGACCCTCGTGGGCAACGCCCCCGAGGTGCTGTCGCTGACCAACGAGGGCCTCGAGCTGGGCATGGGACCCGAGACCATGCTCTTCGACGCCCTCATCCCCTCCCTGGAGGAGGTGGGGGCGCGGTTCGAGCGGGGTGACTTCTTCGTGCCCGAGATGCTGATCGCCGGTCGGGCGATGAGCGGGGCAATGAACGTGCTGCGGCCGCTGCTCGCCGAGACCGGCGCGCAGACCGTCGGAACCTTCTTGATGGGCACCGTCAAGGGCGACGTCCACGACATCGGCAAGAACCTGGTCAACATCATGCTCGAGGGCGCCGGGTTCAACGTCATCGACCTGGGTGTACAGGTGGCACCGGAGAAGTTTGTCGAGGCCATCAAGGAGCACGAGCCCGACATCGTCGGCTTCTCGGCGTTCCTCACCACGACCATGCCGATGTTCAAGGCCAACCTCAACGCCCTGCAGAAGGCCGGCATCCGCGACGACGTCATCGTCATGGTCGGCGGCGCGCCCGTCACCCAGGAGTACGCCACCGCCGTCGGCGCCGACGGCTACGCCGCCGACGCGTCGTCGTGCGTCAAGAAGGCCAAGGCGCTCATCGCCAAGCGCCGCGCCACCGTCACCGCCTGATCTTCGACAAGGAACCCCATGCCGCCGCGTCACACCGTCCTTCGTTCCGCCACCAAGGAGGTCGTCCTCGGTCACGACCGGCCGTTCACGATCATCGGCGAGCGGATCAACCCGACCGGTCGCAAGAAGTTCCAGGAGCAGCTGCGCGCGGGCGACCTGTCGGCGATCGAGACCGACGTCGCGACCCAGGTCGCCGGCGGGGCCGACGTCCTCGACGTGAACATGGGGGTGCCGCTGACCGACGAGCCCGAGCTGCTGCGTCAGGTGATCCTGCTCGTCCAGTCCCGCACCGACCTGCCGATCTGCATCGACTCCTCGGTCGTCGAGGCCCTCGAGGTCGGCCTGCAGACGTACCGGGGGCGCGCGCTGGTCAACTCGGTGACCGCCGAGGACGACCGGCTCGCGGCGATCCTGCCGCTGGTCAAGCGCCACGACGCCGCGATCATCGCCCTGCCCAACGACGCGGACGAGATCCCGATGGAGGCCGACAAGCGGCTCGATCTGACCGCCAAGATCGTGCGCGTCGCCACCGAGGAGTACGGCATCGCCATCGAGGACATCGTCATCGACCCGCTCGCCATGCCGATCGGGGCAGACACGTCGGTGGTCACCACGACCTTGGAGACCATCCGCCGGATCCGCGAGGAGTTTGGTCTCAACATGACGCTCGGCGCGTCCAACGTGTCGTTCGGCATGCCCGGGCGCCACACCCTCGGTGCCACGTTCCTCCCGATGGCCATGGTCGCCGGCCTGACGAGTGCGATCACGGACGCCCGCAGCCCGCAGATCGTCGAAGCGGTCAAGGCCGCCGACCTGCTGCTCGGGCACGACGAGTGGGGCGGCGCCTGGATCGCCGCGCACCGCGCCAAGCAGGCCGCGGCCCGCGCCGCGGCGCCGGTGGCGTGACCAGCCCCGCCCCCGAGCCGCCCAGCGGCACCGGCCCGGACGAGTCGCCGGGCCTCCCCGACTTCGACCTCGACGCGCTGGGCCGTGAGGGGCTGCGCGAGGCGCACGCCCCACTGGCACCGACAGCGCCGGTCGAGCACGACGGCACCGGGCGGGTGCGGCTGCACTTCACCCCGGCCGAGCGGTCGTACGCGGTGCCGCCCGGGGTCACGGTGTTCGACGCCGCCAGCTGGAACGGCATCGCGATCGACTCCACCTGCGGCGGGCACGGCACCTGCAAGAAGTGCAAGGTGCAGGTCACCGCCGGTGCCGTCCCCGCGTCGCCACTCGACGCCCGGGCCTTCTCCGGCGCGGAGCTGGCCGCCGGCTGGCGCCTGGCCTGCCGCGCCGCCGCCAACACCGACCTCACAATCGACGTGCCGCCGCTGGTGACCCGGCCGAAGGCCGCCACCGTCGGTGTCGGCCGTCAGGTGATCCTGCGGCCCGCCGTACAGAAGCGCTGCGTCGAGCTCACCGAGCCGTCGCTCACCGACCAGCGCCCCGACCTGCAACGGCTCACCGACGCGATCGACGACCTCGAGGTCCGTCCCACGCTGTACGCGCTGCGCCGCCTGCCGCGGGTGCTGCGGGAGGCAGACTTCTCGGTGACCGCCGTCATCGTCGACGACGTCCTCATCGACGTGGAACCGGGGGACACCACCGGGTCGCGGCATGCGATCGCCTTCGACCTGGGAACGACCACCGTGGTGGCCACCCTGCTCGACGTGGGCACCGGCACGCCGGTTGCGGTGGCCTCGATGCTCAACGCCCAGCAGCCATTCGGGGCCGACGTCATCACCCGGATCTCGGCGACGATGCTCGACCCCGCGGCGGCCGAGCGCCTCCAAAGCCTCGCCCGCGACACCCTCGACACCCTTGTCGGCGACGTGTGCGACGAGGCCGGCATCGACCGCACGAGCGTCTACGAGATCGCGGTCGCCGGCAACGCCACGATGACCGCGCTGCTGCTCGGGATCGATCCCGAGCCGCTCGGCGTCGCGCCGTTCGTCATGACCGCAAGCTCCTTCGCCGGGCTGACCGCCGCCGAGTTGGGCATCGGGGTGCACCCGGCCGCGCCCGCGCACGTCTTCCCCGCCCTCGGGGCGTACGTCGGCGGCGACATCGTCGCCGGCATGCTGGCTTCGGGCATGGACCGCGACAAACGTCTGCGCTTGTTCATCGACGTCGGAACCAACTGCGAGATCGTGCTCGCCGACGGGGAGACCATCCTCGCGACCGCGGCCCCGGCCGGCCCGGCGTTCGAAGGCGGCGCCATCCGCTGCGGCATGCGGGCCGCGCCCGGCGCGATCGAGGTCGTGAAGATCGGCACCGACGACGTCACGCTGTCCGTGATCGGTGCCGCTGACGGAGCCGACGACGCCGCCGACGTCGCACCGGCGGGCTTGTGCGGCTCCGGCCTTGTCGACGCCGTCGCTGAGCTGGTCCGGGTGGGGCTGCTCGACGCCAGCGGCCGGCTGGCGACCGAGGACGACGTCGCCGCGCGCCATCCCGGCCTGGCCGACCGGGTCACGAAGGTCGGTGAGGAGCGGGTGTTCGTCCTCGCGTGGCTCGGTGAGCCCGGTGACGTGAGCCGGTCGGTCTACGTCTCGCAGCGCGACGTACGCGAGCTGCAGTTCGCCAAGGCGGCGATCGCCACCGGCTGGTCGCTGCTGTGCGAGGAGCTCGGCGTCTCCCCCCGCGACGTGCAGCAGGTGCTGCTCGCCGGTTCGTTCGGGTCCTACCTCGCCCCCGGCAACGCGGTGCGCATCGGCCTGGTGCCCAGGCTGCCGGTGCTGCGCATCGTGAGCGCCGGCAACGTCGCCGGTGAGGGCGCGAAGATGACCCTGCTCAGCGTTCCCGAACGCGCCGGCGCCGCCACGCTGCTGAGGGAGGTGCGCTATGTCGAGCTCTCGGACCGCACGGACTTCAACGACCGCTTCGTCGACGAGCTGGCCTTCCCCGGCTGAGCCGGCCGCGCGGGGCCCGACCTTAGGGCGTCCCCGCACGGCCGTCATCGCCTGCGGGGCGCTGGCCAAGCCCGTCGCCGAGATCGTCGTACGGCGGGGGTGGCCGGTCACCGTGCGCCCGCTGCCCCCGCTGCTGCACAACCGGCCCGAGCGGATCGCCGCGGAGGTGGAGTCGCTCGCGCACGAGCTGTTGACCTCGCACGAGCGGGTCGTCGTCGGCTACGCCGACTGCGGCACGTACGGAGCGCTGGACGCCGTCTGCGATCGGCTCGGGCTGCGACGGCTGCCCGGGTTGCACTGCTACGACGTCTACGCCGGAGCCGAGCGGCTGGCCGCCTGGTTCGAGGAGCAGCCGGGGACGTACGTGCTCACCGACTTCCTCGCGGCGTCGTTCCGCCGCACGGTGCTTGCCGAGTTGGGGCTCGACCGCTGGCCGGAGCTGCGCGAGGCGTACTTCGGTGGCTACACCCGCATGGTGTGGTTGGCGCAGCGCCAGACCGACGAGCTGCGCGCCGACGCCGAGGCGGCGGCGGCCGCCGTCGGCCTACCGCTGAGTGTCGTGGACGTCGGCACCGCGGGCCTGGAGCAGGCGCTCGAACCGCTCTGCGGCTGACCCGGCTCGCCGGCCTGCGCCCGATCGGGGCCAGGCTCCGGAGCGGCGATCCCCCGCACCGGCCAGCAGCTGCTGGCGCCAGCGCTCGGTCTCCGCGACCTGGTTGAACGTGAACAGGTGCAGCCCGGCCGCTCCGGTCACCGGGTCGGCGAAGAGGTCAGCGGCCCGGCTGAGCAGGCGTTCGGGACGGTAACCGCCGGGCGCGGCGATCCTGGCGAACACCGACGCGTTCTTGGCCAGGAAGCGCGTCGACTCCCCCACGCCGATCTTGGTGGCCATCGCCAAGAGCTTGGTCCGCTCGACGGGCCCGGGCAGGCCGATCAGCACCGGCAACGTGATCCCCCGAGCACGCAGGCGGCGCACCCACGTCCGCAGCTGCACCGGGTCGAAGCACAAGTTGCTCACGACATACGTCGCGTGCACGCGCTTGTCCCACATCGCCTGGACCGTCACGTCGTCGGAGATCGAAGGGTGGCTCTCGGGGTACCCGGTGATGCCGACCTCGGCGAAGGGGCGGCCGAGCTCGGTGAGGTGGCGCAGCAGGTCCAGGGAACCGGTGTAGTCGCCCGCCGGCGGGTCGGCGTCGCCGGCCGGGACGAAGACGTTGGTGACGCCGAAGCCGAGCAGCCGCGACACGATGTCGTCGAGGTGGCTGCGATCGCGCACCATACGGGCGGCGAGGTGCGGCACCACAAAGTAGCCGTGGCCGGCCAGCCGCTCGGCACAGTCGAGGGTCGCGTCCAGCCCCTTGCCGGGCGAGGCGGTCACCGTCAGCGGCGTGGACGTCGGGACCGACTCGAGCAGCGCGGCCTCGATCTTCGCGGTCGGCAGCACTTCGTACCGCGCGGAGGCCAACGCCGAATGTAGCCCGGCCGACCCCGTGGTGTTGCGCACCGCACAACTCATTTCTGATAGCGCACCAACTTGTACCGTGGAGCGTACGGCCTCCCGGGCCTCGGCCACACCGAGCGGAGCCAACGTGCGCGATGCCGGCTGGGCCCGCGCGCACGGGCGCACCTCGAGCACCTGTCCTTCGAGCCGGCGCGGTGCATGCAAGTCGAGCGGTCCACCGGCGACGTCAGCCACGCGTCAGTGAGCGACGAAGACGTCGTGCTCGGCGCAGTCGGACGGGACCGTCACGCCAGCAACCGCATACGGCCCCGGTTCTACCTCATCGGAGGAGTGCTCGAGCACATACCCGCCGCCGACTTGCACCTGGTCACCCAGACCGAACGTGCCGTAACCAGGCACCTCAATCTGCAGCGGGTCCTCGTCGCCCACCTCCGTACCGTACGGCCACACGATCACCGAGCCACTGGCACCGAGGCATCCGCCGATCAGCTCGAGTCGGCCGCCGCCGAGGGCGTCCATGCCGGCGCTCGAGTACTCGGAGACCAACACGGTCACGTCGCCAGCCGAGTTGGCCCTGCCGCCGGTCACGTCGCCGGCCGAGATGGCCCTGCCACCGCACGCCGCCAACAACGCCATGGCCGCTGCTGCGGCCAGGCACCATGCGCGACGACACCAGGGCTCACTCACCACGGCCCTACGACGTGTGTGCCAGCTTCCCGGTTCCCGCTTCCCGGTTCCCGCTTCCCGGTTCCCGCTTCCCGGTTCCCGCTTCCCGGTTCCCGCGGTTGCTGTGGCCCGCTCCCTCGAGCCTGCCCAGCGTGGCTGACTGACAGGCGGCGCGGTGGGAACCGAGTCGCGGACGGTGGCGTCCGACCCGCATGACGAGGACCTCGAGGACCGCCCTGGTGGTCGCCGCGGTCGCCCTGGCGCTCACCGCCTGCGGTGCCACCGGTGGCACGGCGTCCGTCGACCCGCCGTCCGAGCCGGCCGTCGCTGACTCCGTCGCCACTGCGGTCGGGCGCACGTACGTCTCGACCGACGTCACGGTCAAGGGCGAACCGCGCCGGCTGGTCGAGGGCTCTCGACTTCGGTTGACGTTCGACGAGACGAACGTGGGTGCCGACGCCGGCTGCAACTCGCTGAGCGGGGCCTACCGGCTGGACGGCGAGCGGCTGGTCGTGTCGGGGCTGGGCGGCACTGAGATCGGGTGCGAGCCCGCGCTGTTGCGCCAGGACAAGTGGCTGGCCGGCCTGTTGACATCTGGCCCCATGGTTGCTCTCGAGGGCCACCGGCTCACGCTCACCGACGGCGACACGGTGGTGACGATGGTCGACGTCGAGTCGGCCGAGCCCGACCGGCCCCTGCGCGGCACCCGGTGGATGCTGGAGTCGTACGGAGGCAGCCAGCCCGACGACACGGTCAGCAGCGTGCCGCAGGGTGTGCGGTCGACGCTGCGCCTCGGCGGGGTTCGCGCCTGGGTGTCGCCTGGGTGCAACGACGGCAGTGCGCGGTACGCCCTCGGCGGTTCCACCCTGCGGCTCGAGGACATTGCCATCACCCGGGTCGGCTGCCTCGACGAGCGAGGCGACGTCGAGGGTGCAGTGCTGGACGTGCTCCGTCTCGACCTGACGTGGCAGGTCCACGGCGACGTGCTGACGCTGACCAACCGCGCCGGCACGCTGACGTACCGCGCGTAGGACTGGCCGCGACAAGGGCCGCGAACCTCGAGTGCACCGGGCCACTCACGGACCGAGCGGCTCAGCCGAGCTTGGCCGCCAGCCCCTCGTCCAGCGCGGCGAGGAACTCCTCGGTCGTGAGGTGGTCCTGCTCCTCGCCGACCAGCAGCGCGAGGTCCTTGGTCATCCGCCCGCCCTCGACGGTGTCGACGCACACCCGCTCGAGCGTCTCCGCGAAGCCGGTGACCTCCGGGGTGCCGTCGAGCTTGCCGCGGTGCGCGAGCCCACGGGTCCAGGCGTAGATCGAGGCGATCGGGTTGGTCGAGGTCGGCTTGCCCTGCTGGTGCTGGCGGAAGTGCCGGGTGACGGTGCCGTGCGCGGCCTCCGCCTCGACCGTGCGGCCGTCGGGGGTCATCAGCACCGAGGTCATCAGGCCGAGCGACCCGAAGCCCTGCGCCACGGTGTCGGACTGCACGTCGCCGTCGTAGTTCTTGCACGCCCAGACGTACCCGCCCTCCCACTTCATCGCCGCGGCCACCATGTCGTCGATGAGCCGGTGCTCGTACGTGAGGCCCTTCGCCTCGAAGTCGGCCTTGAACTCACGCTCGAAGACGCCCTCGAAGATGTCCTTGAACGCGCCGTCGTACGCCTTGAGGATCGTGTTCTTGGTCGAGAGGTAGACCGGGTACCCGCGCTGGAGGCCGTAGGAGAACGAGGCCCGGGCGAACTCCTCGATGGACTTGTTGAAGTTGTACATCCCCATCGCGACACCACCGTCGTCGCCGTAGCGCGCCACGACGTGCTGGATCGGCTCCGAGCCGTCGTCGGGTGTGAAGGTGATCGTCAGCTCGCCCGCCCCGGGCACCTTGAAGTTGGTGGCCTTGTACTGGTCGCCGTGCGCGTGGCGGCCGATGATGATCGGCTTGGTCCAGCCCGGCACCAGCCGCGGGACGTTGCTCATGATGATCGGCTCCCGGAACACCACCCCGCCGAGGATGTTGCGGATGGTGCCGTTGGGCGACACCCACATCTGCTTCAGGCCGAACTCCTCGACCCGCGCCTCGTCCGGCGTGATCGTGGCGCACTTGACGCCCACACCGTGCTGCTTGATCGCGTGGGCCGCGTCGATCGTCACCTGGTCGTCGGTGGCGTCGCGGTGCTCGATCCCGAGGTCGTAGTACTCGAGGTCCACGTCGAGGTAGGGATGGATCAGCCGGTCCTTGATGAACTGCCAGATGATCCGCGTCATCTCGTCGCCGTCGAGCTCGACGACGGGGTTCTCCACCGTGATCTTCGCCATGGGGGGCTCCAGACATGAGATTGCTTGACGTCAAGATAATCGGGCGTACGCCAGGACGTCACCCGCCCCCTCTCGCGGCGCCGGTTCCGACCGATCGGGGGCCGTACGACCGCGCTGCTAGCGTCGCCGTGCGTACTCCCCGCCCGCCGTCGAAGGAGCCCTACCCGTGAGCCCCAGCCTCGTCAAGGTCGCCGTCACCGGAGCCGCCGGCCAGATCGGCTACAGCCTGCTGTTCCGAATCGCCGCGGGCGGCCTGCTGGGAGCCGAGACCCCGGTGCAGCTGCGGCTGCTGGAGGTCACGCCCGCGCTGAAGTCGCTCGAGGGCGTGGTGATGGAGCTGCAGGACTGCGCCTTCCCCGCACTGGCCGGTGTCGAGACCGGGGACGACGCCACCACCATCTTCGACGGCGCCAACGTCGCGCTGCTGGTCGGTGCGCGGCCACGGAGCAAGGGCATGGAGCGGGCGGACCTGCTCGAGGCCAACGGGGCGATCTTCACCGTGCAGGGCAAGGCACTGGGCGAGTACGCCGCCGACGACATCCACGTCACGGTCACCGGCAACCCCGCCAACACCAACGCGCTCATCGCGATGTCGAACGCTCCAGACGTGCCGCCCGAGCGCTTCACCGCACTGACCCGCCTGGACCACAACCGCGCGCTGGCGCAGGTGGCCGCCAAGACCGGCGCGAGCGTCAGCGACGTCCGGCGCATGACGATCTGGGGCAACCACTCCGCGACGCAGTACCCCGACCTGTTCCACACCGAAGTCGGCGGGCGCAACGCCGCCGAGCTGATCGGCGACCAGGCCTGGCTGGAGGAGCACTTCATCCCCACCGTCCAGCAGCGCGGCGCGACCATCATCGACGCCCGCGGCGCCTCGTCGGCGGCATCGGCGGCCTCCGCCACCATCGACCACACCCGCGACTGGCTGTTCGGCAGCCGCTCGGGTGACTGGGTGTCGATGGCCGTGCCGTCCGACGGCTCCTACGACGTGCCCGAGGGCATCGTCTCCTCGTTCCCGGTCACCACGTCAGCCGGCTCGTACGAGATCGTGCCGGGGCTCGAGATCGACGAGTTCTCCCGCGGCCGCATCGACGTCAGCACCCGCGAGCTCACCGACGAGCGTGCGGCGGTGCGCGGTCTGGGCCTGCTGGACTGACCGGGGGCGGGCTTGACTGACTCCGCGGTCACCGGAGGCAGCCACCTGGGGCGCGGGCTACCTGTTCAGGTACCTGATCGCCAGCCGCCGCGCCAGGCGGCTTCGGTCCGTGGCCTTCAGCGCCGACATCCGTGCCTGGCCGGCCGCCGCCCGGGCCGAGCTCGCCAACCGCGAGCCTTCTGCCGGTGGAGCCTCCTGGTCCTTGGCGCGGACCCGCCACCAGAAGGTGGCGAACTGCTCCACGACCGTCTCCAGAGCCACCATCGCGGCGTCGGCCAGTTCGGCGGGCTCGACCGCGTCAGGGCGGGCCACGGCCGTTGCCGCTGCCCTCGGCAGCAGGTCGTCCAGATCGCCCTGCACGTCGTGTTCGCGACGACGTAGCTGCTCCACCATCGCGCTGGCCCGTTCGGTCACCCAGCCGACGTGTTCCTCCGGCAGGCCCATCGGCACGGGGTGCCGGCGGTCCTGCAGGACCGGCCGCAGACCGTTCGCAACCACCCGGGTGTACTGCCGCTCGTTGAGCCGGTCGCCGAGCGAGGCGTTCAGCCGTCGCAGCACTTCGGCCTCCACGACACCCACGGACACATTGCCGCGGTAGTCAGCTGCTTCCAGCCAGACCGGATCCAGGCGGGTGGCCGCGGCGAACCGCTCCACCAGCGGCTCCGGCGGCGATCCGGCCGGCGGGACCGTCACCAGATGTACGCGCTCACGCGGGACCTCCGCCTCCCAGATGTCCAGCACGCGTACGACGTCCTGCCGGAGCCAGAAGGCCACTCCAGCACTGGCCGGCCCTTGCTCGGGATCGCGAACCGCGGCTGCGTACTCCTCCCACGTCCAGGTCTCGCCCTTCGCCAGCTCCTGCTGCCAGGCACCGACCAGGACCCGGGCAAGATCCCGGATGGTGACCACCACGTGCACCCGAGCAGGTGCGAACGCCCGCACCGCCTGCCGCACCTGGCGTGGGCGGGCGAAGGCCAAGAACTCCTCGGAGATCACCGCGTGGGAACCACTCCAGCCGCGCACCTGTTCGACCAGCGCCTCCCAGGAGCCGGCGATCTGCGGCAGGTCGGCGCCCCGCGGGCGCCGGCCCATCAGGTCCCAGACCGCCTGGTTGTGCGAGACCCGCTTGTCGCCGGGCACGAGCACGCCTCGGTCGGCCAGCCCCTCACGGCTGCTCCACAGCATGCTCTGCAGGTAGGACGTCCCGCTCTTGGGCAACCCGATGTGCAGGTAGACCTCGGCCGGCGTGTCCGAACTGGGTGGGCTCATGGCCGCGGGTCGGGGCCCGGCCGCCGGCTCGCCGTGCACAGGCTCAGGGCTCGCGGACGTGGCACGGCGCCGAACGTACCAAACCGCCACGCAGGCAGCCGTGGGGCTCAGGCCCGAGCGGCGATCCCCACGGCCATGGCGATGACCACGACGGCCATCGCGGTGAGAGTCATCGCGTCGACGGACTGCCGCCGTACTCGCAGCCAGCCCGCCATCCGGTCCGGGAGCAACAGCCGCACGACTCCGCCGGCGGCGAGCGCCGCGCCGATGCACAGGAGGCCGCCGTACCACTGACCGGTGGCCACCAGGACCAGCCCGACCGTGCAACCAGCCAGCATCAGCACGAACACGACCGATCCCGTGAGCGCGGCGCGGGGGGCGGCGCTCACGAGTCGAACAGCCGCTCGGCTGCCTCGACCAGGTTGGTCAACAGCATCGCCCGCGTCATCGGGCCCACGCCGCCAGGAACGGGTGCGAGCCAGCCCGCTACCTCCCGCGCCTCGGGACCGACGTCGCCGACCAGGCCCGTCTCGGTCCGAGAGATGCCGACGTCGAGCACGGCCGCGCCCGGTTTCAGCATCTGCGCCGTGACCAGACCCGGGACGCCGGCCGCGGCGACCACGATGTCGGCCCGGCGCACGTGCGCGGCGAGATCGCGCGTGCCGGTGTGGCACAAGGTCACGGTGGCGTTCTCGGTGCGCCGGGTGAGCAGCAGGCCGAGCGGTCGCCCTACCGTGACACCACGGCCGATGACGCACACCTCGGCACCGGCGAGCGGTACGTCGTGGCGGCGCAGCAGCTCGACGACCCCACGCGGTGTGCACGGCAACGGGGCCGGACGCCCGAGGACCAACCACCCCAGGTTCGTCGGGTGCAAGCCATCGGCGTCCTTGAGCGGGTCGACGCGACCCAGGACTGCGTGCGCGTCCAGGTCGCCCGGCAGCGGGAGCTGCACGAGGTAGCCGTGGCACGCGGGGTCGGCGTTGAGTCGGTCGACCTCCGCTTCGACCTGGGCCTGGGAGGCGTCGGCAGGCAGCTCGACCCGAATGGAGGCGATGCCGACCTGGGCGCAGTCGCGGTGCTTGCCGGCCACATAGCTGTGGCTACCGGGGTCGTCCCCGACGAGGACCGTGCCGAGCCCGGGCGCGACACCTCGCCCGCGCAGCGCGTGCACCCGCTCGGTGAGATCTGCCCGGATCGTCGCTGCCACCGCTTTGCCGTCGAGGATGCGTGCGCTCACGAGCGGGAGTCTGTCACCCACCCCTGTGGTGCGCGCGCCGCGCCACTGGTGCCAGACCGGGCTCCGCACCGCGCCACTGGTGCCAGACCGGGCTCCGCACCGCGCCACTGGTGCCAGACCGGGCTCCGCACCGCGCCACTGGTGCCAGACCGGGCTCCGCACCGCGCCACTGGTGCCAGACCGGGCTCGGCACCGCTCACGATGACCCGACTGGCACCACTTGGTGGGCCGGCCCTGACGCCTGTCCAGCGACACCCTCGACGCGCCGACCCCACTCTGCTGAGATGACGCCATGGCGCCGCCCGACCTGGACGACCTGCTCGCCGAGGGCCGCGAAGTTGACGTCGAGGCCGCCTGGGGCGCCGGTTTCCTGGCCGGTCGATTCGTTCCCGGCCGTACGTCGTGGACTTGGGCGGAGGTCGTCGAACCGGGCCTGCGGGGCGCCCGGAGCCTGCTCGACCTCGGCACCGGCGAAGGCGGAGAGCTCACCTCGTTGGCGCCCCTGCCGCCGCTGACCGTAGCCACCGAGGGGTGGTTGGCGACCGTCCCCGCCGCGATCCGTACGCTGCGCCCGGCCGAGGTGCAGCTCGTGGTCTGCGCGTCGGCTCCCGACAACCTCGACCCGCCTGGGCCGAACATCGGACTCCCCTTCGCCGACGCCTCCTTCGGCACGGTGCTGTCCAGACACGAGTCGTTCGACCCCGCCGAGGTGCGCCGCGTCTGCCGTCCCGGCGGCCGTTTCATCACCCAGCAGGTCGGCACGGCAGAGTCAGCCGGAGCACGGGCGCTGCTCGGCCTCGCCCCCGAGCCCGGCGACTGGGATCTCAGGACGGCTGCCGCCCAGGTCGAGGGTGCCGGCTGGGTCGTCGAGGCATCGGGCGAGGAGCGACCGCTCAATCGGCTGACCGACGTCGCCGCGCTCGTCGGGTACGTCCGCTCGACGCCCTGGCAGTTCGAGGAGGTCTTGGCCGACCCTGATGCCTTCCACGCTGACGGGCCCCTGGGTCCCACCCTCCGTACGGTGGACGAGCGATGCCACCGCGAGGGTGGCGTCACTTTCCCGGGGCACCGCTTTTGGCTGCGGGCCAGGCTTCCCGGCTGACCTCCCGAAGCCAGTGGTGCCACCCGGGGGTCCACCCACACTCAGTGGTGCCACCCGGGGGTCCACCCACACTCAGTGGTGCCACCCGGGGGTCCACCCACACTCAGTGGTGCCACCCCGGGGGTCACCCGCACTCAGTGGTGCCACCCGGGGGTCCACCCACACTCAGTGGTGCCACCCGGGGGTCGTACGGGCCGGCGGTGCCCCGGTAGGCACCACTCGGCGCAGCGGCCGCTGGTATGCACAGGGCCCATCGAACGGGTCGCCGTCCACAACGGCTGGGGAACAGCTCATGGGCCGGGGCGCGGACGAGCAGCCTCAGGTAGTGACTGCATCCGCTCCGATCCTCTCCCGTGACCTGACGCGACACGGCTTGACGCGCGACGTCGTCCGCGGCCGCGCCTGGTCGACTCCGTGGTACGGCGTCCACGTCCGCGCCGACGACCCTTCGCCGCTGCTGCGTCATCGCGCGCTGACTGCGGTCCTGCCAGCTGGTACCGGTTTCGGGCACCTGACCGGCGCAGTCCTGCGGGACTGGTGGCTGCCGTGGCTTCCCGACGACCTCGTCATGCTGGTGACGACCACCGGGGACCTGCACGTGCGGCGTCCTGGGACGTACGTGCGCCGCAGCCCCAGCACCAGGATCGAGCACAACGGTGACGTGCCGCTGGTGTCGGCGGCGGAGACACTCGGGGAGCTCGCGCTCGACCTGAGCCTCGTAGACCTCGTCGTCGTGCTCGACTCCGCCTTGCGATCGGGCAGCTGTGGAATCGACGACGTCCGCGAGGTCGCGGCGCGTGGCCGCCGGGGATGCCGCCAGCTACGCCGAGCGCTCGAGCTCGCCGACCCCCGGGCCGAGTCCCCGTGGGAGACCGTGCTGCGGTTGCTGCACGTCTTGTCCGGGGTGGCCGACGTCGAGGTGCAGACCGACGTCCATGATCGGCACGGCCGATGGCTGGCTCGCGCCGACCTGCGCATCCGCGGCACCCGGCGGTTGCCCGAGTACGACGGCGAGGTGCACCGGGAACGCGGGCAGCACCACCAAGACCTCGCCCGGGACAAGGCGCTGGCCCGGGCAGACTGGGAGCGGTACGGCTACACCTCCCGCGAGATCGAGATGAGTCCTGGCCTCATCATCGCCGACGCCGAGGACGCGCTCGATCTGGCGCCGTCGGCCGAGCGGCTCGCTCGCTGGCAGCAGTACGCCGTGGCGTCCACCGTCACCGCCGCCGGACGGCGGCGGCTCGCCGCACGCTTGGCTCGCTACCGCGAGGCGCCACTGACCCCTCGATCGCGCTGACCTGCCTCACACCGTCCCGTCCCGGCTCGCGTGGCGCCACACCGGGACCTTCCCACTGTCGACGGGACCTGCCATGTGCCGAGCGGTGCCACAACGAGACCTTCCATGTGCCGAGCGGTGCCACAACCGAGCCCCCATGCGCCGAGTGGTGCCACACGGGGCCGATTTCGGCCTCTGGGCCCCCGGCTGGCACCACTCGGCGCAACACGAACCCCGGCTGGCACCACTCGGCGCAACAGGAGGGCCCCCGGCTGGCACCACTCGGCGCAACACGAACCCCGGCTGGCACCACTCGGCGCAACAGGAGGGCCCCCGGCTGGCACCACTCGGCGCAACACGACCCCCGGCTGGCACCACTCGGCGCAACACGACCCCCGGCTGGCACCACTCGGCGCAGGAAGGGCCCCCGGCTGGCACCACTCGGCGTAGGACGGCCCCCGGCTGGCACCACTCGGCGCAGGAAGGCCCCCGGCCGGCACCACCCGAAGCGGGTCAGTGGAAGAAGTGCCGCATGCCGGTGAAGTACATCGGGACCCCAGCGGCCTCGGCGGCAGCGACGACCTCCTCGTCGCGCACCGACCCACCGGGCTGGACCACCGCACGTACCCCGGCGTCGAGGAGCACCTGCAGCCCGTCGGCGAACGGGAAGTACGCATCCGAGGCGGCCACGGTGCCTGCGGCGCGGTCACCCGCCCGGGCGACTGCGAGCCGGGCGGAGTCGACCCGGTTGACCTGCCCCATCCCGATCCCGATCGTGGCGCCGTCGGCGGCGAGCAGGATCGCGTTGGACTTGACCGCACGACAGGCTCGCCAGGCAAACGCGAGGTCTGCGAGGACTTCTGGATCCGCCGGGGAACCGCACGCCAGCGTCCAGGCCCCAGGCGCATCACCCGCGCGGTCGAGCGCGTCCCGATCCTGCACCAACAGCCCGCCGGAGACCGGACGCATCTCGACCCCGCCCCGCCGGGCGCTGTCGGCCTGGAGGACGCGGACGTTCTTCTTGCCCATGAGCACCTCGAGCGCGCCCTCCTGGTACGCCGGTGCGACGACGACCTCGGTGAAGACCTCGGCGATCTGCTCCGCCATCGCCACCGACACCCGCCGGTTGGCCGCGACCACCCCGCCGAACGCCGACACCGGGTCGCACGCGTGCGCTCGCCGGTGCGCCTGCGCGATGTCGGCGCCCACCGCGATCCCGCACGGGTTGGCGTGCTTGACGATCGCCACGGCCGGCCCGTCGAAGTCGTACGCGGTGCGGTGCGCGGCGTCGGCGTCCACGTAGTTGTTGTACGACATCTCCTTGCCGTGCAGCTGCTCGGCATGCGCCAAGCCGCCGCCCTGCCAGGACCGGTAGAGCGCGGCCCGCTGGTGCGGGTTCTCGCCGTAGCGCAGAACCGCCCGACGGTCCCATGTGGCCCCGACCCAATCGGGGAAGCCGGCCTCAGCGGGAGCGAGCACGTTGCCCATCCACGAGGCGATCGTCACGTCGTACGTCGCGGTGTGCACGAAGGCCTGGGCGGCCAGTTGCTGGCGTTGCAACAGGGTGAAGCCACCACCGTTCACGGCATCGAGCACGTCGGCGTACGCGTGGGGTGACGTCACGACGGCGACGTTGGCGTGGTTCTTGGCCGCAGCGCGCACCATCGACGGCCCGCCGATGTCGATCTGCTCGATGCACTCCTGCTGGGACGCTCCAGCCGCCGCCGCATCGGTGAACGGGTACAGGTTCGCCACCACCAGGCCGAACGGCTCGATCTCGAGCTCGGCGAGCTGGTCGCGGTGTGAACGCAGGCGCAGGTCGGCCAGCAGCCCGGCGTGCACGTGCGGGTGCAGCGTCTTGACCCGCCCGTCCAGGCACTCCGCGAAGCCGGTGACGTCCTCCACCCACGTGACGGGCACTCCGGCGGCGGCGATGCGCTGCGCGGTCGAACCGGTCGACACCAGCGCCACGCCGGCCTCGGCGAGCCCACGGGCGAACTCCTCCAGCCCGGTCTTGTCATAGACCGACACCAGCGCCCGGGTGACCGGCACTCGTCCCTCGGGCTGCTCGTCGTACTCCTCGTAGCGCTCGCTCATGTGCCGAACCGGACCTTCCTGTCGTCGATGTGCCAACCCGCGTGGACCATGCGCCTCACGGTGTCGACGAGCAGGCGGCGCTCGCCGACCTTGATCCGCTCGTGCAGCGTCTCGACGTCGTCGTCGTCCAACACCGGCACCGCCACCTGACCGACGATCGGGCCGGTGTCGACGCCGTCGTCGACGACGAACAGCGTCGCACCCGTGACGCGTACGCCGTGCGCCAACGCATCGGCGGGAGCGTGCATGCCGGGGAAAGCCGGCAAGAGCGCCGGGTGGGTGTTGACCGTACGGCCACCGAAGCCGGCCAGGAACGCCGGGCCGGTGAGCTTCATGAAACCGGCGAGCACGACCAGGTCCGGCTCGTACGTGGCGACCCGCTCGGCGAGCGCCCCGTCCCACTCTGCCCGTGACTCCCCCTCGTGCCGGCGCAGCACGAACGTGTCGACCCCTGCCGACGCGGCCCGCTGCTCGCCACCGGTGCCCTCCCGGTCGGCGCCGACGGCGACCACGTGTGCTCCCCAGTCCGGGTCACCGCTCGCGTCGAGCAGGGCCTGCAACGTCGTACCGGCGCCGGACACGAGCACGACGAGGCGGGCCGGACCCGGGACGCACGGTCCGAATCGACGCTGCACGGGATCCTTCCGGAGGTCGGGACCGGCTCACCCTACGAGCACCGGTGCTCAGCGGTGGACCCGGCCGGCCACCAGGTGGGCGCAGCCCCCGATCAGGGCACCCGCGCCGAGGGTCGCCAGCGCCACCGGCAGACAAGCCACGAACGCACCGGCCTCCGCCATGCGTCCCGGTCCCAGCGCCCCGGCGCTGGCCAGGACCCATCCTCCGACAAGCAGACCGGCCAGCAGTCCGGCGGCCACGGCGGCCATGAGCCGGTGCAGCGGCCCGCCGGGGCTGCCGGCGGCGGCGAGCCATCCCGCCGTCATGCCGGCCACGACGGGTACGGCGAGCAGCGCGACCGCCCACTCCGGCACCGGACCGGTGTCCGGCAGCACCGCGAGCGGGGGCCAAGCGGGCAGCGACCCGATGGTCACAGACGTCGCCGTCACCGTCGTGCCATCGCCGAGGGCGAATCCGGGACCCAGCAGCACCGCTGCGGTGAGGCCGAGCACATTGGGCAGCGCGAGCACGAAGGTGACCAGCAGCAGCACCGCCCCCGGCCACGTCGGGTCGAGCCTGCCCACGAGGTCGGCGAAGCGGCCGACGGAGAGCAGCAACAAGGCGGTGAACACGCCAACGGTTCCGAGCAGCACTACGCAGCAGCCGGCCACCGCGCCACGCCCGACCGCCAGCACCGTGAACGGCAGCTTGCGGTACGCCCGGTCCATCGCCGTGCGGGGGCCGACCAGACCGAGCGCCGCCGCCCCAGCAGACACGACCCACGCGACCAGTAGGGACCGGTACTGGTGGACGTGGACACCGGCCACCGACCCGAGGGCCTCGACCGCCAGCACGACGAGGGTGTAGGCGGTGGCGAAGCAGACGACCCGGACGGCCACGTCAGACGCACCGCGTGCCGGCAGCCCCTCGCGGGTGCGCGTGCCGACCCGTACCCGACGTGCTCCCACGAAGGCGAGTACCGCCAGCGAGAGGGTCAGCCCCAGAGGGGTCGCGGTGACGTCGGCGCTCTGCGTCCGTACCCCGGACCCGTGGCCGATCAACCAGGCCAGCCCACCCGCTCGAAGTGGCCCGGCGAGAGCGCCGTCACCGTCTCCACTGCCGGCCCAGCCCGCCAGCACCACCGCGATGCACACACCCAGGCCGATCACCGCCGTGGCCACCCCCGCCAGGCATGCACCCAGCCAGCCACGTCGGGCGCGACGGCGAGTCCGCGTCCGCCGTGGGTCCAGGCGAGAGGCGCCGAGGCGCACGCGCCGCAGTACGTCGGTGGTCCCCGGGGCAGGGGCGGGTCGAGTCAGCAGGTCGGTCATCGTCGCTCATGCTCGCCGAGGCGCGGCGACCGGTGGCCCGGACACGCCGAGCGCCTACACTCCGCTGCCATGGCGCGCTCGGTCGCCGGCCGGCACGTGGTGCCCGCTGTGGCGGGACTTCTGTTCCTCTCTCCCTTGCTGTTCATGGTCCTGGGATCCCTGCGACCGGCGGGTGAGCCACCCCCGACAGGTGTCGACCTGGTGCCGGCAGACCCCACGCTGGACAGCTACCGACGCCTCCCCGCGCTGCTCCCGCTCCTGGCCTACCTCGCCAACTCCGCAGCGGTCGTCGCCATCGCGGTGCCGCTCACCGTCCTCGTCGCCGCCTGGGCCGGATTCGGCATCCGCCTGCTGCCCGGACGCCGCCGGACGGCTGCTGTCGCGGCGACGTTGGCCCTGCTGCTCGTACCCGTGACGGCGGTGTGGGCGACGCGGTTCGAGGTGTTCGGGTTCCTCGGCGTCACCGACACCTACCTCCCCCTGGTAGCGCCGGCCCTGGCGGCGACCACGCCGTTCTACGTGCTGATCTACGCCTGGAGCTTCGGTCGCGTCCGCGACAGCCAGCTGGAGGCCGCCCGACTCGAGGGCGCCTCGTCGTGGCGGATCTGGGCCCGCGTGGCCATGCCGCAGGCCCGACCGGCTTCGCTGGCGGTGACGGTGCTCGCGTTCACCTGGCACTGGGGGAACCTGATCGACCCCGTGCTCTACGTCGACGACCCGGGCCGATACACCGCGCCGCTGGGGTTGGCGTTCCTGCGCGTACTCGGTCCCACCGACTGGCCACTGCTGATGGCGGGTGCGGTGGTACTGACACTCCCGGCCGTGGCGGTGCTGCTGCTCGCCCAGCGGGTACTGCTGTCCGACGACCCGCTGGCGCGCCTGCGAGGTGCCCGATGAAGCGGCGGCTCAGGGTCGCCTCGGCCGTGCTCGCGTCGTACGCCGTGGTCGCCGCCTGTTCCGGCGGAGCCGAGCAGTCCGGCGCGGAGGTCACCCTCACGTTGTTCGGGGACCCGATCGAGGTGGCCGGCTACCAGCGCCTCGTGGACGCCTTCGAGACCGAGAACCCGTCGGTCGACGTGACCTTGAGCCCGGTCCCCGACCAGGACGACCTGCTCGTACGGGTGACGACGGCCTTTCGGGCCGGCGACCCGCCGGACGTGTTCTTGGTCAACTACCGCTCCTACGGCGGTTTCGCCGAGCAAGGGGTCCTGGCACCGGTCCAGTCCTTCGTGGACGACAGCGACGTCATCGACCTCGCCGACTACGCCCCGGCGGCCCTGGAGGCGTTCCGGTACGACGGCGATGAGCTGACCTGTTTCCCCCAAAACGTGTCGTCGCTGGAGGTCTACTTCAACGCCGACCTGTTCGAGGCCCGGGGGGTGCCGCTGCCTCGTACCGGATGGACCTGGGACGAATTCTTGTCCGCCGCCGAACGGCTCACCGGCGAGGGCGTCTACGGCGTGGGGGTGGAGCCGAGCCTCATCCGAGTCGCTCCGTTCGTGTGGTCCAACGGTGGTGAGGTGGTCGACGACCAGGACGACCCCACGCGGCTGACCCTCGACACCGGACCCGCCCGCGAGGCACTCGACTTCTTCCTGGACCTGCAGACCCGGTACGGGGTGGTGCCGCCGGACCGGGAGGAGCAGGCCCAGTCGAGCGAGGAGCGGTTCCTCGCCGGCCGGCTCGCGATGTTCCTCGACAGCCGCAAGGCGGTGCCGACGCTGCGGACCATCGAGGACTTCGGCTGGGACGTCGCCGCACTGCCGGTGGCCCCGGGCGGGGAGCCGGCGACGATCCTGCACGGCGACGCCTACTGCCTGGCTGCTGACTCCCCCGAGCTCGAGGCCGGGTGGCGGCTGGTGGAGTACGCGAACTCCGCCGCCGGCCAGCGCATCCTGGCCGAGTCGGGGCGCACCGTCCCGTCGCGCCTCGACGTGGCCCGCTCACCGGCCTTCCTCGACCCAGACCAGGACCCCGCCTCGTCCGAGGTCTTCGTGGAGCAGATCCCGAACGTGCGCGCCGTCCCCCACCCGGCCACCTGGTCCCGCACCGAGCAGCAGGCCGACGAGGTGCTCGCCGAGCTGTTCTACGGCCGGGTCGAGCGCGAGGAGGGTGTCCGCGAGCTCATCGAGCGCACCGAACCGCTGCTGGGGCCATGACCCGAGGCGTGACCCGAGGCGTGAACCGGGGCGGCCGGACCACTCCGGTGGACGTCACCTTCTGCGCGGTGGACAAGGCGTACGGCGACGTCCCGGCGCTGCGAGGGTTCAGCCTCGAGGTCGAGCCGGGCGAGCTGCTGGTGCTGGTCGGACCGTCCGGCTCGGGCAAGTCGACCGCTCTGCGGGTGCTGGCCGGCCTCGAGGCCCCGTCGGCCGGCACCGTCTGTGTCGGCGGGCGCGACGTCACCACGCTGCCTCCGCACCGGCGCGACATGGCCATGGTGTTCCAGGACTACGCGCTCTACCCGCACCTGAGCGTGCGCGACAACCTCGCCTTCGGTCTTCGGGCCCGCCGGGTCCCGGCCGGTGCGGCCCGCTCGCGGGTCGCCGAGGCGGCCGAGGCGCTCGGGCTCACCGACCTGCTCGACCGACACCCCGACCAGCTCTCCGGTGGCCAGCAGCAGCGGGTCGCGCTGGCTCGCACCCTGGTCCGGGAGCCGGCCGTCTGCCTGATGGACGAGCCCTTGTCCAACCTCGACGTCGCGCTGCGCCTCGCCGCCCGCGAACGGGTGCTCGACCTGCACCGGCGGCTCGGCACGACCACGCTCTACGTCACCCACGACCAGACCGAGGCCATGGTGATGGGCGACCGGGTGGCCTGCGTCCACCAGGGTCGGGTCCTGCAGGTGGGTGACCCCCAGCAGGTCCACGACCGGCCCGACGACGTCCTCGTCGCCCGCCTGCTGGGCAACCCGCCGATGAACCTCGTGGCCGCCGGGCGACCCACCGGACGCCTGCTCGGCGGCAGCGCCGACACCGTCGTAGGGGTACGCCCAGAGGACCTGCGCCTGGACCCGGACGGGCCCGTCGAGGCAACGGTCCACAGCGTGGAGCTGCTGGGCAGCGAGACGGTGGTACACGTGCGCTGCGCCGACGGGGAGCGCCTCTCGGTGCGCACCGGCCCCCGGCACTCCAGCCGGCCCGGTGACGCCGTCCGGGTGACTGCCGTCCCGGACCGGTCGTCCCGCTTCGACGCCACATCGGGGCGGCGGCTGCCGTGAGCCCGGCCGTGCGATTCCTCGCCCCGTACGCCGTGGGAACGCTGCTGCTGGTCCTCACGCCCGCGGCGCTGACACTGGGGTATGCCTTCACCGACTCGACCGGGGTCTCGACCCCGGCGTACAACGGGCTGGAGAACCTGCGGCGCATGCGGTCCGACCCGCTGTTCTGGGCCGCCTTGCAGGCCTCGGCCTTCCACCTCGCGCTCGCCGTCCCCCTGCGGCTGCTCGCCGCCACCGCGCTGGCCCTGCTGCTGGCGGCGCCGCGGCGCGGCGGCCGGTGGTACCGCACCGCGGTCTACCTCCCGACCGTGGTGCCCGACGTCGCGCTCGCCCTGCTGTTTCTGTGGCTGCTCAACCCGGTGTACGGACCGGTCAACAAGCTGCTCGGTGCGGCCGGTCTGCCCGGACCCAACTGGTTGTCGGAGCCGTGGAGTGCCCGGATGGCCATCGTGGTGATGCTGGCCTTCCCGATCGGTGAGGCGTTCGTGGTGGTGGTCGCCGCCCGGCGCCACCTGGACCAGCGGTGGTACGAGGCCGCCGCCCTGGACGGCTGCGGCACCTGGCTGGTGCTGCGGCGCATCACGTTGCCGCTGCTGGCGCCGGTGCTGGTGCTGCTGGCCGTGCGCGACACCGCGTTCCTGCTCCAGGCGACCTTCGTGCCGGCGTACGTGCTCACCGACGGCGGGCCCGACAACGCCACGCTGTACCTGCCGCTCTACATCTTCGACCAGTCCTTCGAGTTCTTCGGCTTCGGGTACGGCGCGATGCTCACCCTCGTGCTGCTCGGGTTCACCGCGCTGCTCGTCGCGCTCCAGGGCGCCCTGGTCCGCCGCTGGCGGATCCTGCGGTAGCCCCGTGCGGGCTGTCCGAATCGGTCCGGACGCGGGACTGCCGCCGACTCCCCAAGAGGAGTCGACGGCAGCCGCTGCGTTGCCCGCTGGTCACCAGCCGACGTTGGGACCGCCGATCTGCTTGACGTACAGGCCCTTCATGTCGGAGGAGACTCCGTCGCCGTTCGCGTCGCTGAACCCGTCGGCGTTGGGGCTGGTGTTGCACTTGTCCTTCGTCGTGCAGGTGTCCACGACGGTCGCCCAGATCGAGTGACCCGGGATCTTCGGCGTGGTCCTCGTGGCCGGCACGCCCTTGGCGGGGGACACGATGACGTCGAGGAAGTCCAGCATGTTGCCGCACCGGCCGGGGCAGTCGCCCCGGTGGACGGGGTCGGTGGCCGGGTTGGAGATGTTGGACACGAACGTCGGGTTGGCCGACAGCGCGTTGACCGAGGCCACCACGTAGTAGTCCCAAGGCCGGGTCAGGTCCTTCTCGTTCTTCTCCGTCGTGCCGGGGAAGGAGATGGCGATCCGCCCCTTGGCCCCGGCGGCGACGCTCGGCCACTGCACCTCACGCACGCCGGGGGGCGCGATCATGATCGGGTCATCCCAGGTCTTGCCGTGGTTGTGCGAGACCGCCAGCCAGGGCAGCCGGTACTGGGAGTCGTACCAGACGTAGAACAGGTTGCCGGCGGCGTCGGCCTGCACCGAGCTCTGGTTGTCGGGCATGTCGATCCGGTGGCTGACCCGCGCCCGCTCCCAGGTGATACCGGCGTCCTCGGAGACCGAGAGGTACGGACGGCCGCAGTGCCCCTTGGGCAGGAGCACCCGACCGGCCCGGTCGGTGGCCAGGTGGCCGTGCAGGCCGCCGCAGAACTCGCCACCTTCCTTGGGCTCGACACCCGGGTAGGCCGGTGCGCCCGACTTGACGAAGGTCCGCCCGCCGTCCAGGCTGCGACCGCAGCTGGAGTCGGCGACCCGGTTGAAGCAGTAGTAGAGCGCCTCGGGGAACTTCGGGTCCGTCGTCTGCAGGCCGAGGTCCTTGGCCTGCTGGGTCAGCGGCCCGGCGAACAGCGTCTGGTGGTCGTTGACGAAGTCACCAGAAGCCGCCGGGTTGGGGGGAGTCTCGAACGTCTTGCCGCCGTCGTCGGAGAAGGACAGGAAGGAGCTGGCGACGTACAGATCAAGGTTGAAGACCCGGCCCGAGTTCTCCTCGACGTACACGTACGGGTCGAGGGTCACCGGCGGGTCGACCGCGGGAGTGATGTCCTGCCAGCTGCTGCCGTCGTTCTTCGAACGCAGCAGCCGGGTGTCGGCCAGCCCGCCCGGTGCGTCGAAGGTCGCGGCGGCGTAGAACGCGCGACCCTGCTTGTCGACACCGATGGTCGGCTCGGCCGCGTCCCGGCCGACGGGTCCCTGCTTGAGCACCAGGGACGGGAAGGGGCTGTCGATGCGCCGGTTCTGCGGCTCCTGGTCCGGCAGGCACGGCAGCGCGGCCCGCTTGCAGAAGGTGTCCCTGAAGACGGTGCCGTGGTACTCGGCCGGACCACCCAGCGGCGGTGCGCTGACGGGCCGCGATTGGAATGTCGCGGTGCCCTGGTACGCCGAGTCGGTCACCAGGAAGGGCAGCACCCGCACCTCGTAGGTGCCGGACGCCTTGGAGATCAGCGCCGTCTCCTTCTTGGTCCCGCCCTGCGCGGAGCTGGCGACCAGGTCGTTGCCCTTGTAGACGTACAGGTCGAAGTCGTCGCCGGCGTCCGGCCAGGTGACGGTGACCTCTGCGCCACCGCTCTTGCCCGACCAGTACGACGGGGCGACGGGCACCTTGAGCGTGTAGTGGTCACAGGTCGCGTTGGTCGGGTCCTCGGACTTCGGCGGGCAGGCCGCCGGGTCGGCCGTGGCGGCCACCGGGTAGTTCTGCCCCTGCCAGGCAGACGTCGGCTGCGCGGGGCTGACGCTGCCAAATCCTGGCTTGGCTGCTTGCGCCGGCTGGAGCCGGCTGAGGCCCACCTGGCTGAGGCCTGCTGCCAGCAGGACGACTGCGCCGCCGGCGGCGGCGGAACGGAGGACGCGGGGACGGGCCATCGGGGGGTCTCCTCGGGGCTGACTTGAGCCGCGCGAAGGTGTGTCCCCGAGCGGATACGGCATTGTGCGTCATTTCCGCGCGAAAGGACAGGGCCCCGGTCCGCCGGGCCCGGCGGGACGGCTCACCCGAGGTCACGGTTCGGCGGTTATCGTGCGGGCGTGCCCCGACCTCACCACCGGCTCTCGGCCGCCGCGATGGCCGCGCTCCTGCTCGCCGGCTGTGGCGGCGGGGGCAACGACGTCACCGCGCCATCGGGCTCCACGCAGACGCCCCAGCCGTCAGCCCAGCAGTCCACGAAGACCCCGAAGCCGGTCCCCCAGGACGAGGGAGGACCACTGATGGCGCTGCCCGACTGTGCAGAGCCGCCGGAGGCGGTCCCCGCGGACGTGCCCGGCCTGATCGTGCCGGACGGCACGGTGATCACGTCGGTGTCGGAGGACGGCCCGCTGGTGAGCGTCGAGGGCTACGTCGAGATGACGCCGATCGAGGTTCGCATGTTCTACTTCGAGCGCCCTGGCTTGGAGCTGTTCGAGATCGAGGACGAGATCTTCGAGGCGGAGACGCTGTACGGCCAAGGCGAGTTCCGGACGTACGCCAAGGCTCGGGCCGTCTGCAAGACCGGCTCGGAGCTGCTGGTGGTGGTCGGGCCGGCCGGCACCGCCGGTCAACACGGGGTGGGCGGCGGCAACTGAGCGCCCCCGGTCGCCGTCTCCGTAGTCATAAGACGCCGCCGAACGCCCGCCGATGCCGATAAGCGCCGCAGCTTCGGCCTTTCAAGCTCAACCAGCCCCCCCATGATCAGACCGCCCTCACGCGCCCTCCGTTTGACCCTCAACCCCTGTTGAAGGTCCATGGTGGTGTTGTTGTTGTTGTCGACCCTAGGAGGAGATCATGACCGCCACGCCAAGCACCGAACAGACCCGCCGACCGGAGGAGGAGATCATCGCGACCGCGTCGAGCACCGAGCAGGCCCCAGCCGCAGGCGCCGGAGGCTGCGGCTGCGGCTGCGCGTGCTGCGCCCCAGTCAACGCCGGCACCGTTCCGGCTGAGGCCAGCGCCGAGCAGACGGGCAACGACCAGGCCGCCCGTGCCGGCTGCGGCTGCGGCTGACCGGGGAGGGGTGTGGTGGACCGCCATGTGCGAGCTACTGCCTGCGCGCTCGCGGCGCTCCAACGGCCATGGCCGGTGGAGGTGCGCGGCCTCGACCTGGCCGAGGAGGTAGGTGAGCTCGCCCGGGCGGTGCTCGTCGCCGAAGGGCACAAGGGCACCGCAGCACCGGCCGAGGAGGTCGCCGAAGCGCTGTGCGGGGTGCTCGTCGACGTGTTCGCGCTGGCCGATCACTACCACGTGGAACTCGACGAGCTGTATCCCCACCTGTTCGCGCGCCTCGTCGCCGGCCACCCAGGGGGAGCCGGCGGTGCCGGCAATGACCCGGAGGCCCGCTGGAAGGAAGGACCGCGATGACCCGCCCGGCCACCGAGCAGCACCAGGTGTGCGACTGCGGGAGCTGCGGTCCCCGCAACGACGACACGGCAACCACCGGGCGCGGCAGCCGTGCGTCCCGTGCGGATGTGACGGCAGAGCCGCCGGCAAGCGGGGCTGCACCTGCCGAGCCGCCACCTGATCTGGCCACGCCGGTGAGCGATCTCCTGACCATCGGCGAGGTGGCCCGGGCCGCGGACGTGGCCACGTCCGCGCTGCGCTTCTATGAAGCCGAGGGCCTGGTCATGCCCGCTGGGCGGACGGCGGTCGGCTACCGACTCTACGATCCTGAGCAGATCGCCCGGGTGCGGTTCATCCGGCATGCGCAGCGGCTCGGCCTGAGCTTGGCCGAGGTCGGTGAACTGCTCGCCGCGGTAGACAGCGACGACCCGGTGCCCACCCGGGACCGGCTCCGTCACCTGGTGGCCCACAAGCTCGTCACCACCCGACAGCACATCACCGAGCTGCAGGAGTTCACCGGTCAGCTGGAGCGGGTGCACCGACGGCTCAGCGGCAATCCCGGCTGTGGATGCCGGCACCTAGGATCCTGCGGCTGCCTCCCGTTGGATCTCCCGGCGGTCGACCAGAGCGAACGCGAACTGGAGGCCGTCCAGACCGGCGCCTGCGGCTGCGGCTATGGCCCCACCACGCCAGCAATGTAGAAGGGGTGACCCGGACCCGGAGCGGGGAAGGCGACCACACGTGAAAGGACACGACGACATGGGCGTCCTCGGGTGGCCCGCGGCGCAGCCGCCTCCGCGAGGGCGTTGACGCGGGTGCCGGACATCAGGTTGCCGACAGCCAGCAGTACCGTCGTCGCGATCAGCCATGCCGACCGCCAGCCGTCGAAGATCCAGACAGTGGAGTACGAGAGGGCCGCCCAGATGACGAAACGCCCGCGATGAGCGCGCCGGTTCCGAACGCCGCCGACTGCACCATGGCGACGATCGCGAACGGGCGGTCCTTCGGCCCGGGACCGGACACGTCGGCGATCAGCGCGAACAGCGAGCTGTATAACGTCTGCTGTCCGGCGGCGAGCAAGACGCTGGCCACGAGGGTCGACGCGCACGACCCGGCTCGCCTGGCGGGTCGCGGCATCGGTTCATCCTGCCAGTGCCGATGCCCTCTCGTAGCTCCGACCCGATCATCGACGGCTGCCTCACCACCAAGAGGCAGCGGCCGCGCCCTGACCGCGCCAAGTGCTTCCGCGGGCCGACGTCGTCATGACGTGACGTCCCGTCTCGCGAGGACGATGCCGGTGACCGTGAGCCCGACCACGCAGTAGGCGCCGAGGGTGAGGAGTGCCCGGGTGGTGGATACGGTGGGGTCGTCGAGGGTGAAGGTCGCCAACAGCCGCCCTGGCAGCCACCTGGCCGCAGGTCCCCAGTCGTCGGCGAGCAGCCCCTCGAACGGTCCGGCCCACGCCACGCCGATGCCGAGGGCGATGGGGACGGAGCGCACGAGCACGCCTAGGACCATGCCGAAGAGGCCCCAACCGGCTACCCACACCATCATCCCGCCGAAGACGCGCGCTGCCTCGCCTAGTGCGGCGGTGCTGACCCAGGCACTGGTGTCGATGTCCTGGATGGGCGCAATGGCCAGCGAGGCCGTCCAGCTGAGAGCCTCGGCGACCGCCAGCGTACCGGCGGCGAAGGCGAGCAGGGCAGCCATCTTGCCGGCCAGCAGCCGGAGCCGTCCGGGCTGCTGCATGAGCATGGACCGAAAGGTGCCGCGGGAGAACTCGTTTCCCACGGCGCCGATGAAGATGGCGAGCACCAGTGCTCCGGCGACGGACGTCGCCCGAGCGAACCCCAGGGTCCCGCCTCCAGCCCGCGCGACCTCCCCGGGGGTCGCGCCAAGCAGGATGAAGACGGCCGCGGCGACGAGGGCGAACATGATCGCGGCGACGGCCGTGGCGAGGAGCAGACGAGGGCGGCCGAGCTTGACCATCTCGGCTCGGAACGAGCGGATCATCGGGTCCCTCCTGAGACGAGGGTGAGGTAACGGGCTTGGAGGTTCTCCCGCCGGTGGTGCACCTCGGCCAGGACGACGCCCTCGGAGTGGGCGAGGCGGTTGAGCGAGGCGCTGAGCACCCTCGGGTCGCGCCCGTTGACGTCGACGGTCAGCTCCCCGTCGGCGCCGCCCGGGTCGAGCCCGTGCGCGGCTAGGAGAACCCCGAGCCGCTCCAGGTCGTCGTCGTGCTCGGGGGTGACGACGACGACGGTCTCAGCGTGTTCGAGCAGGCCGCTGGTCGGGCCTTGGTACACCAGCGCGCCACGGTCGAGCACCACCAGCCAGTCACAGACCTGCTCGAGCTCGCCCAGGATGTGCGACGACACGAGCACGGTGCGGCCCTCGCGGGCCATGCCGGTGAGGAGCCTGCGCATCTCGTGGGAACCGACCGGGTCCAGCCCATTGGTCGGCTCGTCCAGGATCAGCAGGTCTGGATCGCCCAGCAGCGCGCCCGCGATCCCGAGACGCTGCTTCATGCCGAACGAGTACTCCCGAAACCGATCGGATCCTCGGGAGCCCAGTCCCACCAGCTCCAGGACCAGGGGAACCCGGTGGCGGTCGTGGTCGCCCATCGCGGCGAGCACGCGTAGGTTCTCCGTCCCGGTGAGCGCCGGGTAGAAGGCCGGCGACTCGATGAGGGCGCCGACCCGCCGCACGTACGCCGCCGGATCGGAGAGCGGCTGGCCTAGGACGGCGCCGGTGCCCTCGGTGGGGCGGATCAGCCCCATCAGCATTGACATCACGGTGGTCTTGCCTGCCCCATTGGGGCCGACGAGACCAGCGACGACGCCGGAGGGGACCTCGAGGGTGAGCCGCTCGACGGCCACTCGGTCGCCGTAGCGTTTGGTGAGGCCGTCCAAGATGACGGCGGAAGGCGCGGACGTTGTCATGATCACAGTCTGGTTGCGACCGTCGTCCGTATCGTCGGCCCGGCGCTGAGACTCGCCCTACGTCAGGCGTTGAGCCGCGCTATCCGCCGGGCCTGACCAGACCCGTGCGGTAGGCGAGCACCACGAGCTGGGCTCGGTCGCGGGCGTGCAGCTTGCTCATCGCGCGGCTCACGTGCGTGCGGATCGTCGCCGGGCTGACGACGAACTCGGTGGCGATCTCGTCGTTCGACAGACCCTCGGCAACCAAGACCACGACCTCGCGCTCCCGTTCCGTCAGTGCGGTCATCATCGCGGGCGTGGTCTCCGCTCGGGCGGGTCGCGACGTGAACTCATCGATCAGCCGGCGGGTCACGCTCGGGGACAAGAGCGCGTCCCCGCCGGCCACCAGACGAACGGCACGCGCTAGTTCGGCGGGGTGGGTGTGCTTCACCAGGAACCCGCTCGCCCCGGAACGCAGTGCCTCGAAGACGTACTCGTCGAGTTCGAAGGTGGTGAGGACCAGGACCCTGACGGCCGAGAGACGTTTGTCCGCGACGACACGGCGGCACGCCTCGAGCCCGTCCATTCCGGGCATGCGAATGTCCATCAGCACGACGTCGGGCGTTGTCGCGCGCACCACGTCCACTGCTGAAGCTCCGTCGTCCGCTTCGCCGACGACCGCGATGTCCTCCTCGGTGTCGAGCAGGAGCCGGAACCCGGCCCGGACCATGAGCTGGTCGTCGGCCAGCACCACGCGGATCACCGGGTGCCAGGCCAGTCGGCGGTGACCTCGAACCCCCCACCCTGGCGGGGCCCAGCCTCCAGCTGCCCGCCAGTGGTCTCCGCCCGCTCCCGCATGCCCTGCAGCCCCACCCCCGACCGGGTGCGCGTGACGCTGCTACCCCGTCCGTCGTCGGTCACCTCGACCCGCAGGCCACCGCCGCTGGTGTACCTCACGGTGACGGTGGCACGCGAAGCGCCGGCGTGACGCAGCACGTTGGTGAGGGACTCCTGCACGATCCGGTACGCGGCCGCGCCGACCGGCTGGGGCACGTCAGTCGGTGCCCCGACGACGGACAACGCCACGTCGAGTCCCGCCCGGCGCGTCGAGTCGACGAGCGACCCGGCCCGGTCAAGACCCGGCGACGGCTCCCGCGGAACGGCGTCGTCGTCGGTTCGGAGCAGGCCGAGCACGGCGGTCAGCTCGTCGAGCACCTCGCCGCTCGCCCGGCGGATCGTCTCGAGCGCCTCGCGGGCTCGGTCCGGGTGGCGGTCGATCACGTGCGCGGCCACGCCGGACTGCACGTTGATCACCGTCATCGAGTGCGCCACACCGTCGTGCACGTCACGGGCGATCCGCAGGCGCTGCTCTGCCATCCGGCGCCCCACGTGCAGCTCGCGGGCTTCCTCCAGATGCCTCACATGCTCCCTACGGCTGCGCACGGCGTCGGCGGCGAGGACCGCCGCCGCGGCCCAGCCCGTGAAGACGAGCTCGACGACGCCCGGACGGGTCCCAGCGGCGAGCGCCACGACAAACAGCAGCGCGGCCAACCCGGCCGCCGCCCCGTAGGCCACGCGCCGGTCACGGAGCCCGGCGAGGGCGTACAACGCTACCGGCCCGATGGCGAGAACCGGGCCGCCTGGATAGCCGCGGGCGACGTAGATCGCCAGGGCCGCCCCCACCACCACGACGACCGCCACCGGCCACCGCCGCTGCGCCGCCACCGCGCCGCCCGCGACCGCCATGACGACGTACGCCATCGCGTCGAGCGGCCGGTCATCAGCCTCGGCCGGCATACGCACGGTGCCGACGACGACCGCACTCGTCAGGAGCGCCGCCCCGAGGGCGTCCGCCACCACCCCAAGGTTGCGGACACCTGGGCACCACCCCATACCGTCAGGATAGCGATCGTACGGCGGCCGCAGCACCGACGGTGGATGCGTGCGAGGCCGTCGAAATCGGCGGCGACGTCGAAGCGGAGCAGGTGACAGCGCAACAGGAGCAGGCGCAGATCGTCAGTTGGGGATCCCCAATCGGTGACGATCGCCGCCCGCGGCTCGTCGCCCGAAGTCGCGCCGCACAAGCTACGGCTATCGCACGCGCTGGCCCGGCTGCTCTTCCGCTGACGGACGGCGCAATCTGGGTGGCGGTACGGGGCACTGACGGAGGCGTTGGTCGCTGAAGGCATCGACGAGCGTGCGGTCCGGCTCGGGTTGAGCAGGGCTGCTTGGAATCGCGAGATGCGGCTCGATGACTACATTCCACTAACTGTGGTCAACGCATCAGGGGGGCGATAGAATAAATCCATGCAGTTGCACCCGATCATGTACGTGACCGACCAGTATGCCGAGCGTGACTTCTACGAGTTGTTCGGCTTTGAGCGTCACTACGAGGGCAGCGAGTTCCCGGGCTTCCTAGCCATCCGTCACGGATCCGCGATCATCGGCTTACAGAAGGCTTCGGACGACAACCCGAGCTACTCGACCGGCCTGCGTTGGCAATTCGAGGTGGACCGGTTGGACGAGATTGACGAGGTCATCGCTGTCTGTGTATCCCACGAACTCGACCACGAAGTCATGGTCGAGGAGGGTGCCGAACGGTTCCGCACCCGTTGCGTGACGGTGCGTTCGCCAGCTGGAATTGTGGTCTGGTTCGAAGGTCCCAACGAAGCCTAATTCGGCGTCGCGGCAGCAGACCCGTTTAGCCCGTTCGGCGGATCCGCTATCGAGACTTGGATCGTCGCCCCTGGCGCCGAATCACCGACGACTCGTTCCTGCCGCGTGCTCGACGCTCATCTCGACGTGGAGTCCGGCCGCGGCCACCATGTTGACCAGCGAATCCAAGCTGAACAAGTCGATCTTGCCGCGCACCAGATCGGAGATGCGGGGCTGGGTAACACCGAGCCGGACGGCGGCTTGCTTCTGGGTCCACGCCTCAGCCTTGATCCGCTCAGCGAGCGCGATCATCAGTCGCGAGCGCAGCCGCATGTTCTCCGACTCCTGCGGAGTGTCTTCGATCGCATCCCACACGCTGTCGAACTGCTCGCTACTCATGTCCGCTCACCCGCCCTGTCTTGAATCTCGGCGACAACCTGCTTGTACCGCTTGCCGGCGAGGTCGAGGTCTGCCCTCGCCGTCTGCTGCGTTCGCTTCTGGAAGCAATGCAGCACGTAGACACGATCGGCCAGCTTCGCCATACAGATGACTCGGAAGGCGCCGCCTTGCTCGCGTACCCGAATCTCCCGGACCCCGCTGCCCACCGTCGGCATCGGCTTCCAGTCGCTCGGGTCGAATCCGTGCTGCACCCGATCGAGCTGATAGCCACACGCACGACGAGCACCGACGGGAAACTCCCGGAGGTCGTCGAGGGAGTTGCCAACGAACTCGATCGGCTTCACACACAGTAGTATACAAGTTTCGATATGTCCACGGGATGCGCGGATCCAGTGGCGCGTCGGGTCTCCCCATCGTTGCGTGTGCAGGCGGTGAAGTTTGTGGAAGCCGGTGACGACGGCGACGAGCGATGTCGCGCGGAGTCATCGCCGTCAGCTCCGCCCGTCCAGGTCGTCCTGCGCCTGGGCCGTCACCGCTGGCACGTCCCGCAGCGGGATCCGGTTGTCCGAACGCGTGCCAGTCACGCCGATATCATGAGCCGTCGCGTACCGTCGCACAACTTGCTACGATTCGGCCATGACGAAGACCATCGCACAGCGCGAGCTGCGCAACGAGAACGCGAAGGTGATCGAGGCCGTGACGGCCGGCGAAACCTTCGTCGTCACGCGCAACGGCGAACCGGTCGCGGAACTTCGGCCGCTGCGGGCTGGCCGCCGCACCTTCATCTCTCGCGAGGAGGTCGCCGCGCTGGCGACAGCCGGCGTGCGCATCGACCGCGATCGGTTTCGAGCCGACCTCGACCGTGTGATCGACCAGGGACTGTGACATGACGTCCGGACTACTCGACACCTCGGTCGTCATCGACTGGCACGACCCGGTCGTGGTCGGGGCGTTGCCAGACCAGATGGCGATCTCCGCGATCACCGCGGCCGAGCTGGCGGCGGGACCACATCTTGCCGCCAGTCCCGCCGAAGCAGCGAAGCGGCAGGCGAGACTTCAGGAAGTCGAGGCGAAGTTGGAGCCGCTCCGGTTCGACGGCGCGACCGTGCGCAGCTACGGACTCGTGGTCGCCGCGGTTGTCCGCGAAGGACGAAAGCCGCGCAGCCGATTCGCGGACCTGTTGGTCGCAGCTACGGCACACGCCAACGGTCTCGACCTGTATACCCGCAACGGTGATGACTTCTTCGGACTTGCAGACCTCGTCCACGTCATCGCGATCTGATCGACAGACAACTCCGGTCGAAAGACACCCGGACACTCGCTGGCGCTGACCGATCGTGGCCCGCCTGTTCGGGGCCTGTCCACACCAAGCCGTCCAACTGTCCCGTAAGCGGATGGCCGCGCTGTCCGCGGCATGGTCGGGCGTCCCGCCGCGACAGCGGCATGGTCGGGCGTCCCGCGCCGACAGCGGCATATGCACGTGATCCGGTAGACGGTACGTCTGTGGGACGACGGGCACACTCGGGAGGCCAGGCGCCGAGCAGTGGCCGGTGGAGGTTCGCCTATTGCGACGCCGTGCTCGCTGTGTCGTTCACCTGATGTTGGTGCTGTGCCCGGGAGGCGACCCGCGCGGTCACCGGACGACGACCAAGTTGGCCATGTCGACGACCGGCCGGTAGCCGAGGGCGGCGTAGATCTTGTTGGAGGTCGGGTTCGCCTGGTCGGTGAACAGGCAGGCTCGCGCACCCTCGGCCAGGATCAGCCGGGAGACCTCCGCGACCGCGTTGCTCGCCCAGCCGCGGCCGCGCTGGGACGGCGGCGTGTACACCGGGCCTACGCGGGCTACCGCAAACGAGGGTGGTGGGTTGGCGCCGGTGAGGTGCACCCGTTCCCCGGCCTCGTCGACCCAGAACCACAGCCGGCCGACTCGGATCCGGCGCAGCATCTCGGCACGGTCAGGCGCCTCATGCGCACTGGCACCGCGCGGCCGCCACGCCTGTTCGTCGGCGTCGCCCATGAACGCCGCGAACCAGTCCATGGCCAACTCCAGGTCCTCCTCGGTCGCGACGGTCAGCCGGCCAGGCACGGGGGCCGGCGCCACCAGCTCGCCGAGTTCGCACAGCTCGTGCAGTCGGGTGTGCTGGGCGACCTCGACCCGGCCCCCACCGAGCCGGGCCAGCTCGGCGGCACACAGTTCTGCGCCTGGCAGAGCCCCGTTGATGCCGAGCACCTCCTCTCCGCGCTCGTGCAACGTATGGGCCAGGGCCACGGCGCCCTCGTAGGGCATCGGAAGCAGGAACAGCGGGTAAGGCGCGAACCGTGCCGTCCGCATCCCGGCTCCGATCACCGCGCCGGCGTCGTCGCGGACCACCAGCCACCAGTTCCGGTCGGGCTGAGAGATTTCGCCGGCACGCTGCTTCAGCACCCGGTGAGCGAAGGTGGTCACGACCGTGCTGATCACCGGCTCGGCGGCGAGGTAGTCACCCGCTGCGGCGAGAAATTCGCCCGGATCGGTGCAGAACTCGAGTTGCACCCGCGGAATCGGGACTGCACTCATCAGTGCAGCGTAAACACGGCGCTGGCTAGCGGCACGGCAATTTCGCACCGAGGGCCAGTGAGTACGGTCCAGCCGAGTCGTGAGAAGGCCCGACAGAGAACAGGTGCGCGAGGCCTCCGTCGCCACGTGATCCCCCGCAACGCCGGTACACGCTCTCTGCACGTGAAGTGTAAGATACGTGTATGGCCAAGGTGCGCACGAACATCGAGATTGAGGACGACTACGTCCGGGCGATCATGGACCGCTACGGGGTCCACACCAAGACCGAGGCTGTCGAATTGGCGTTGCGACACCTTGCCGGCCCGCCGATGACGCGTGAGCAAGCACTGGCGATGCGGGGTGGCCGTGCGATAGATGAAGTTCCGGGCGACGCCTCTCCGCGTGGCGCGGCGTGATCCTGGCCGACACGTCGGCGTGGGTCGAGTACGACCGAGCCACCGGCAGCACGGCAGACCAACGCGTTGCCGAGCTGATTGCCACCGACGGGGCGCTGATGGTCACCGAGCCCGTCTTGTTGGAGGTGATGGCCGGCGCTCGCAGTGACGCGCGGGAGGAGGATCTGCGAGGTCTGCTGCTGAGCTTCGGGTTCCTGCCCTTCGATGCGGTTACTGATTTCGATGCCGCAGCGAGGATCTATCGCCGCTGTCGGCAAGCCGGAGTCACCCCTCGTGGGATGGTCGACTGCATGATTGTGGCGGTTGCCTATCGTCGCGGAGCCGCACTGCTGTCCTGGGACGTCGACATGGACCGTGTTGCTCAGGTCATCGGCGTCGAGCTGGATGAGGCGTCGCTGCGCGCCTAACGCCAGCGACCACTCGGTTCGGTTCGGTTCGGTTCGGTTGCGACGCTCACCGTCCGATTGGCGATCGCATCCGGGACAAGGTGTTCCCCCAGCTCCTCCGGCGCGGGCGTCGCCGCAAGCCGTTCCATGGGGGGGACGGCACGCGGCTTTCGCCGACTCGCGGCAAATTTGCGCGCCAAGTGACACGGGGCAACGTGGTTCAGCGGTCTGGGCGCCAAATCCATCGGAGTGCGTCGGGCAGCAGGACACCACCGTGGTTCGGGCTGTGCCCGCCGTCGCCAAGGACAAGACGGAAGTCATAGCCTGCTTCTGCCAGAGCGGCTGCGACGTGCAGGTTGTTGGCGAGCCAGTTCCACTCGGGCTCGTTCCAATAGAGGTCTCGATGGCCGGCCTGCATGAAGATGCGCAGCGGTTTGCGGGGCACGCTGGGGATCAACTCGGGGTAGGGGTTGCCGCCCGGCATCTGCGCGAAGCTGGACAAGGAGCAGATGACGCGACGGAACTTGTCCGGGCGAAGCCATGCGGCGGTGAAGGCGCAGTTGCCGCCACTGCTGCCCCCGCAGATGCCCCACCGGTCGGGGTCGTCGCTGATCGTGTACCGGTCCGTGACCCGAGGGATGATCTCGGTCAGGAGGAAGGTGACGTAGCGCTCGTCGAACGCGTCGTACTCGGCGTTGCGGTTCTTCGGATCCTCGGCACTGTTGAAGACACCCGGGTCGACGAACACGCCGATGGTGACCGGGATGTCACCGCGGTGGATGAGGTTGTCCAGGACGATGCCACCGCGGACCTGCCCCACCGGGTCCAGATACCACTGCCCGTCCTGAAAGACCATCAGCGACGCCGGCTGGGACGGGTCGTACTGGGTCGGCACGTGGACCCAGAACTTCCGTGACGTGCCGGGGTAGACGGCGCTGTCATTCCGGTCGAACTTGATGGTCTCGCCGGTCGGCACGCTTGGCTGGACGACCGAATCGGGGCCGTACGCGTAGCGAACGTTCGACTGATCGATGGGAAGCCGGTGGTAGGGGACCTCGGTGCTCACGCTGGAATCTAAGCGACATCTGTACGCCGGACTATCCCATCCCGACGTCCTCAACTCGGCAGATCCGGTAGACGGTGCGCCTGCGGGACGACGGGCACGCTCGCGGCCAGGCGCCGAGCAGTGGCCGGTGGAGGTCCGTCTTGCGGCGCTTCTTCGAGAGGTTGCTTCGCGCTCCGGCTGTCGTCGTCGTGCGGGAGTCGTGGCAGATGGCTCCTTTGACGCCGCCGCGCCGGAGCGTCTCTGTGCTGGCGGTGATCAGCCGACTTCGACTGGGGCGGATTGGTTCGGGTGTCGGTCCATGTCCCGGTAGCCCGGGACCGCCACCGCTGGACCGATGGTGACCAGGAAGTAGGCGAGACCGACGACCAGCAGCGCCGGGTCGAGGCGCAGCCCGGCGATCAGGGCGCCGCCGAGCAGGCCCCCGAACGGCATCAGGGCGAAGGCCATCGAGGTTGACAGGGAGTTGACCCGCCCGACCATCGAGGCGGGGATCCGTTCGAAGAACACCGCGCCGAGGATCGGGTTCAGAAACCCCGAGAAGAAGCCTCCGACCGCCAACACGGTCAGTAGCGCCCACAGGGGCGTGTCGAGCGCGAACGCCACGAAGCGCGGCGCTCCGGTCACCAGGAAGGCCAACAGGTAGACTCGGTAGCGCGGCATCCGCTCGCCCCACCCGGCCGCGACCAACGACCCCAGGACCGAGGCGCCCGCGAACACCGCGAGCACCAGCCCGATGGCCGCGGCGGTGCGCCCGGAGTCGCGGGCCCACACGGGCAGCAGAACAGCAACCCAGGCCAGGTCGAGCAGGTTGGTCGCCGCAACCATCAAGGATAGTCCCAGGAGCACCGGCTCACGGCGAAGGAACCGCCACCCTTCGGCCATCCGCCGCCGGTACGGCTCCGACTCCCCGGTCTCGGCCGGCACCGGCTCGATCCCCACGGTCGACCAGGCCAGCACGCCTGCCGAGAGCAGGAAGGAGACCGCATCGACCACCAGCGCGTTGGTCGGTCCGATCCCCGCGATCAGCGCCCCGCCGACTGCGGCCCCGAACATGGAAGCTGTCCGTTCCACGCTCGACTCGATGCCGGTTACCCGCTCGGTGGACACACCGGCGGCTTGGGTCACCGAGGGGACCAGGGAGTACGTCGCGACATCGCCGGGGCCACGAAGTGCACCGGCCAGGCCCACCACTCCGAGCAGGATCGGGAACGTGAGCAGCCCGACTGCGTACAAGATCGGAATCAGCGCCACTGCGACCGAGCTGCCTAGGTCGCAGGCCACTGCCACGCGTCGCGGGCCCAACCGGTCGATCACCGGACCGCCGAGCACCATGAGAAGCACCATCGGCGTCATCTCGGCGAAGGCCACCAGCCCCGTCTGGGTCACCGAGCCCGTCGTGGTGAGCACGAACCAGGGGATGGCGATCACCGAGATCCGAGTGCCGGTCAGCGAGACGGCTTCCGCGGTCAGCCAGCCATAGAGCGGACGCCTCACGACGGGTCCTGGGTCACGACTCCGGGACGGGGGTAGGCGTTGATCTGCACCACGAAGGTTGCCGCGTCGCCCTCCTCATCGTTGTCGTCCTCGACCTCGTCCATCGCCGCCTCAAGGGCCGCGACCACTGCTCGGGCGCGCGAGGGGGTGAGCCGGTGGTGCCAGTCGCTGTAGGTCGATGCATCCCGCCAGGGGGCCGGGAGCAGCGGGCGCTCTTCCATCGCCCGCTGGAGCTGCTCGGTGTAGACCGTCACCACGGCCTGCAGGTAGGCGTCCAGGCCGTGGGAGGCGTCCTCGTCGTCGGCCGGCGACGGCTCGGTGCGGGTCGAGGCGTGCGCCGCCTTCCACCACCGCTCCCGACCGGTGCCCCGATCCGTGTCGTCGAGGATGAACCCGTGCTGGGCCAACTGGCGCAGGTGATAAGACGTCGCACCGGTGTTGAGACCGAGCCGGGTCGCCAGCATGGTCGCGGTCGCCGGCCCGTCGACGCGCAGCATCCCGAGCATCCGCAGCCGCACGGGGTGGGTCAGGGCCCGCAACTGGTGCGGCTCGGGTGTGATCGACGTCAGGTCCATAATCAGCAGGATAGAACGACAAAGGAACCCGTGCAAACGGTTCTTTGCATCTATTCGCCGTTTCACGTTGCAGTACCCGGCAGCGTCCGCCTACGCGGCCGGCCCGGGAGCGATGGGCAAGCCCACCAGGGGCTGGGGCGGATGCTGGCACGCCGGGGCCTGCCGTCCGACTGGCAGCCCCCAGAAGCGGATCGCCGCCCGCTGCCAGCGCCGCACGTAGCCGCCGACGGGGTGCGGCGACGGCCCGTTGGAGGTCAGCGCCACGGGCGGCTGTCGACGGCAAGTGCAAACGTAGGATCTGTGGTTGTGGAGGCCAGCACACGAGTGGTACGTGGCGCGGATGGTGAGCCGATTCGAGTCGAGGACTTCGGCGAACCGGGCGGGAAGCCTGTGCTCGTGCACCATGGCAGTCCCGGATCGCGACGGCTGTTCCGCCCCGACGCGGAGCTCGCGGCGCGGGAATTTGGCCTGCGGTTGCTCAGTTATGACCGTCCTGGTTACGGAGGCCGGCGACGTCGCCGCGGCCGGAGCGTCTCCGACGCGATTCCCGACGTACGGTGTATCGCCGAAGCTCTAGGAATCCAGCGGTTAGGGGTGTGGGGGTCTTCCGGTGGCGGTTGCTATGCGCTGGCTTGCGCAGGTCTGCTGCCCGAGCTCATCACGGGCGCGGCGGTGTTCGCGTCCTTTGCGCCGTACGGATCGTCGGGCCTGGACTTTTGTGAGGGCATGGCACCGGAGTACGCCAGCGAGGTCGAGCTGTTCTTCAGCGACCGACCGACCGCTCGGCAGCATTGGCGCAGGGACGCCGACGAACTGTTCTCTGCCGCGGGCGCCCCGGAGGGCTGGATGGCCCGCTGGGGTGAGGCCGCCGGTAAAGATGACGCCAGGAGCTGGGAAGTGGCTTGTCATCTGGCCGCCGGTATACGCGACTCCTTGGGTGGCGGCGACGACGGCTGGTGGGACGACTGGGCCGCGGTTCTGACCACCTGGGGCTGCGACCTGACCACCATCCGTGTGCCCGTCCGCCTCTGGCACGGAACCCGTGACCAAGCCGTCCCCGTTGTGCACGGCCGCTGGCTCGCCGCGCATGTGCCCGGCATCGTTGCACAGTTGTCGGAGTACGAAGATCACACCAACGTCGAACACAACAACAGAGAAGCAGCCTACGACTACCTCAGCGCGCTGCCGTGACGGCGTACCTGACGCGGCATGGTTCGGCCGCCCGATTGGGAGCCATCCCCCGCCCTGGAACGATTGCAGGTCGTCGAGACGCTGCTCCTGTCGCCGAGCAGTGGCCGGTGGCGGTTCGGCTACCGGACAGGCGTTCCGGTCGCCCCGACGCGCGCTCAGCAGTCAAACACTGACCAGCAGATTTCGTTCCGCAACCGCTGGTCGTCAAGTACGAGCTCGCGAACCGCCTCCGGGAGCTGGTCACGCTGCCACCGGCACTCAAGTCGCCCCGCGGCCTCGCCCTCGCCTTCCGGCGCGCCAGCACGTGCGGCCTTGATCGCATAGGCGGCCGCACCGAGTTCGTGCGCGGCGACGTGCGCGACGGCCCCGGCCTGACCGGCTGCGTACGCGGCATGCCGTGCTGCCCCACGCAGGTAGTCACGCAGACCCGATGGTCTCCAACGCGTTGAGACCCCCATCCCGATGGACTACGAACGCGCCGACGGCGTCCCCGTCCGATGCCTCGTGTTCATGGAGTTCAGTAACCTGGAGCCAGCTGAACTGAACCGCGTCGACGATGCCGTCGCGAACGAAAACTGGTCGGACGACCGTCAACGTTCGCTCAGTGGTCGGCCCGCCGAGGCGGACAGCCCCGAGGAACAGTCCGAAGTTCTGACGAATCAGCTGTCTTCTCATCTCTACGAGTTCGCGGCCACAGTCGTCCCGGACCTGCTCTACCAGCGCGACGAAGACGGGAAACCCACCTTCTCCGGCTTCGGAGCCTCCTGCAGGACGGCTGAGCAGTGAGGTCTGCGAACAGCCACGCGGCGCCGCCAAATCACGCCCGTGGCGACGATGGCTCAGATGAGTCCCCCATCGAGGCGCAATCCCACGTCGAGGAGGTCGTCGCACGCAAAACCCAAGGACTCCTCACCTACTTCTCCCGACGGGTGAGTCCCGTAGAGGACGCCGCCGACCTGCTGGCCGACACCCTCCTCATTCTGTGGCGTCGCTACGACGCAGTCCCTCGCGACCGCGACGCAGCACGCATGTGGGCATACGGCATCGCCAGAAGGGTGCTCGCCACGCATCGGCGAACCAACACACGCCACAGCGCGCTAGCCGACCGTCTTCGCACCGAGTTGACGACTCAGAAGCCCGCAACCCATGAGCCAGACGAGCGTATGGACCTCGTTCACAGTGCACTGTCGCGCTTGCACCCCGTCGACCAAGAGATCATTCGACTCGTTCACTGGGAGGGTTTCACCCTCGTCGAAGTCGCCGCCCTGCTCGGAAAGCGGCAAAACACGATCCGGAGCCGCTATCACCGTGCACGAAGTGAACTGAGGCAACGCCTAGTGCCGCAGTAAGACAGCCCGGCCACCTGGCTGGCCATCCGACCGCAACAAGGTCCGCTCACGGGCAAGACCCGGTAGACGGTGCGCCTGCAGGAGAACGGGCACGCCCGAGAGCCAGGCGCCGAGAAGTGGCTGGTGGAGGAGGTTCCTTCTGCGGGACGGCACGCGCCCCGCGGGCATGAGTCGCGCTGTGCCAGGCCGCTGGGAGCGTCACTGTGTCAGTCCCCCAAAGAGCACGAGCTGCTCGCCCCAGCTTTCGATGATCTCGCGCGTGCGGTCGTGCCCCCTCGCCGCGTCGTAGGCCGCACAGCCGGCCTGGACTCGCGCGAATGTCTCCCGGATCGCGGCCGGGTAACCGTCGAGGGTTTCCTGCAGCAGCGGCAGGAGCACGTCGGCGGGCCAGTGCGGGAGCGGGTGCTCGCGCAGCTCCCAGGGCAGGTACTTGTGGTACGGCCGGACCCGCCCGGCCAAGGCGAACACGACGTCAAGTAGCCACGGCATCGACTCGGCCGCGTCGAGGCGACGTTCCAGGGGGCGGTCATCACGGTCGGACTTGAGCGCCCGGTAGGCGTAGTTGATCCAACCGTCCAGCCGGTCGTGGTCGACCAACACCGCGTCACTCTCCTCGGGCGTCAGCGTCGCCTGCCGTCGTGCCGCTGCGGGGATCCGGCCACTAGTCCGGTCCAGCAGCGTCGGCGCCCAGGCAAACGACCAGCGAAACCACCAGCCCTGGCTGCCGAACGGTGCGACATCCTCCAGCTCCGATAACGACACCGGGATCTCGTCCACGGCCTCAGACCGCGTGGTACGACGCTCCCGCGCGGCGTCGTCGGTGAGCACGACGTACACGTCGAGGTCGGAGCGCTCGGTGGCCATCCCGCGGGCCGCGGAACCGGAGAGCACCAGCCCGAGCAACCCCTCAGCGTGGTCAGCGTCGTTGCGCTCGGCCAGCTCGACGATCAGCCCCCGCCGCTCCGCGGTGAGCTGACCGGGCAACTCAAGATCTACGACATCTCCCTTCGTTGGTCCCGCACGACGATCGTCATCGGGACGGAGTACCTGTCCGCTGACCGGTCGCGGTCGGCGTATGACGTGGGGTCGGCTGCGCTGCTGAAAAGCGTGCGGGAGTGCCGAGCCCGCGTCTAGCATGCGCGAGATGCCCTCCCGGCTGCTGGCTCTGACCTTCGACGCGCACGACCCGGCTCGCCTGGCGGGCTTCTGGGCCGGTGTTCTGCGACGGGTGGTCGTCGACGACCTCCGCGGTGCGTTGCTGCCCGGGTCCGACACCCAGGTCGGCCTGCGGTTCACCCCGAGCGGAGCTGAGAAGGTCGGCCCGAACCGGGTGCACCTCCACCTGACCAGCACCAGCCCCGCCGGACAGCAGGACACGGTCGCGGCGGCGCTCGAGCTCGGCGCCGACCACCTCGACGTCGGCCAGCTCCCGGAAGAGGGACACGTCGTGCTGGCCGATCCCGAGGGCAACGAGTTCTGCGTGATCGAGCCCGGCAGCTCGTTCTTGGCCGGCTGCGGCCTCCTCGGCGAGCTCGCCTGCGACGGCACCCGGCAGGTCGGGCTCTTCTGGGCCGAGGCGCTGGGCTGGCCTCTGGTGTGGGATGAGGACCAGGAGACCGCGGTCCAATCCCCGCACGGTGGCACCAAGGTCGCGTGGGGCGGCCCGCCCGTGGCGCCGAAGCACAGGAGGAACCGGCAGCGCTTCGACCTCACCCTGACCGACGGCGACCTGGCAGCCGAGGTCGACCGACTACTCGCGCTGGGGGCGACCCGGCTCGGCAGCGCCGGAGACGGCGCCGTCGAACTGGCCGACCCCGACGGCAACGAGTTCTGCCTCACGCACGGCTGACAGTCAAGACCAGTCCGCCTGCCGCTGCGCCAGGCAGCGTAGGCGGATCGTTCAGCGGGACAAGAGCAAGATCGTCCGCAGGAACGGCCGCAAATGACCGATGAACGAGTGTGTGGGCGTTGCTCGCCGAGGCGGAGGGTGAGCACGACACACCCCGTCGTAACGGCCCTCGCAGACTACCGCGCGGGCGCTGACCCGGCCGGGGGCTCACCCGGCTAGGTGGCCCCAGTCGGGCCCGAGCTCACGCCATGACCCGGCGGCGGCGACCCTGCCCTCCACGAGCACGACAACGCGATCGGCTTGTGCGAGCGCGGCCCGCTTCGACGTCGCGCCGAGCACGGTGGCGCCGCGCTCGCGCAACGCGCGCCACAGCTCGATCTCCGTGGCGGCGTCCAGTGCGCTGGAGACGTCGTCGGCTAGCAGGAGTTCGGCGTCGGTGGCCAGGGCGCGGGCCAGCGCGAGCCGCTGCACCTGCCCGCCGGACAGTCGGACGCCGCGGTGGCCGACGAGGCTGTCCGGACCGCCTGCCGCCGTGATGTCCTGAGCCAGCCTTGCGTCGGCAACCGCCTGGTCGAAGGCCCGCGGGTGGCCGAGCCGGACGTTGTCGGCGAACGTCCCAGAGAGCACCCGCGGCACCTGGGCGATGTACGCGACCTGACCAGGGCGTAGGAACGTCTGGGCGTCAGCCACTGCGACGTCGTTCCAATGGATCGAACCGGTGTGCTCGACCAGCCCCGCCAAGGCGGCGAGCAGGCTGGACTTGCCCGAACCGACCTGGCCCACCAGCAGGACCAACTCACCGGCGTGGACCGTGAGGTCGACATCCACGACCCCCCGGGTGCCGTCGTCGTGGACGGCGCCGACCCGGCAGAGGTCCAGCCGTCGTAACGGCGCCCGTGGGGCCGGTGCCGGCGCTGGCGCGACACCGCTCACCAGGTCCACACCAGCGGGCAGGTCCATCAGGTCGACGCCGCCAGCCAGGTGGCTGGTGGCCTGCTGCCACGAGCGGGTGCCCGGAGCCTCGGTGATGACCGAACCCGCGACCCGCCCGAACCAGTCGAAGCCGTTGACCGCACTCGATACGAGTAGGGCGGTGGCGAGATCCCAACGGCCGGCGACCAGCACCGCCCAGGCTGTGACCACCCCGCACTGCACCATCACAACTGGCACGCCGTCGAGTACTGCCTGCACGCGGTGCTCGCGCACAGCAGCGGCGACCCGCCCCGCGTCGACCCTTCGCAGTTGGGCGTGCACGTGGGGGGTCGCCGCCGACAGCTTGACCGTCCGCGCCGATTCCAGCGCCGAGACCAGCGACCGACCGAACCTGGCCCGTGCGGCTGAGGCCGCCGTCGCTGACCGGCCGGCGATCGGGCGACCCAGCGTGGAGGCAAGCGCCGAGGCGACCATGACGGCAAGCAGCACCCCACCGGCCAGGAGGCTGCCGGCGGCGACGGTGGTGACGACCACGATGAGGAGCCCATTGACGAAGTCGACCCAGCGGTCGGCGTAGCGGGCGTAACGGTCGGCGTCCAACGCCCGGGCGACGACCTCACCCGGGGGTGTACGGGTGAGCCGGTGCTGCTGGGTCTGACCGGCGAGCACCGCCATCCGCACCCGCAGCATCACCTCGATCCACCAGCGCGGATAACGCCGGAACGCCTCGGCGAGGAGCAGTGGGGCAACCAACAGGCAGACCGTGAGGGCGACGGCAAGCAACACCGGCGTACCGCCTTGCTGCAGGTCCTGGACGAGCCGGCCCCACACAAAGCCAGTGAGCGCTCCGTAGGCGCCGAAGACGGCAGCCAGCAAGAACAGCACCGCTCCGGCGAGACCCCAACGCGGCTCAACCGACAGCACGTGGGCTGTGCCCCGGGCCAGTCCGGGACCGGTGCCGACCTCGAGCAGCGCCGGCGGTGACCCTGATCGCCGGGCGCCCCCGACAGCCCGCTCGGCCGCGTCGGCCTGCTCGCCGTTGGTCACCCCCGGCTCGGAACCGCCCGCGTCGAGCAAGTCACGGAACGGGCCTGGACGTGCCGCGAGCACCTCCCGTCTGCCCTGCTGCACCAGGCGGCCGCCGTCGAGCACGGCGACCAGCTGGGCGCGGGCGGTGGTCGAGAGCCGGTGGGCGATGAGCAGCCCGGTGCGACCCGCGAGGAGTCGGTCAGCGGCTCTGACCACCAGAGCCTCCGTCAGCGGGTCCATCCGAGCGGTGGCCTCGTCGAGCACCACGACGTCGACCTCGCGTATCAGCAGCCGGGCGAAGGCAACGAGTTGCTCCTCCCCCGAGGACAAGGTGGTGCCGCCAGGCCCCAGGAGCGTGTCGAGCCCCTGTGGCAACCCGCCAACCCACTCGTCCAGGCCGAGCTCGTTGACGGCTGAATCGACCTCACCCCGGGGCACGTCTGCGAAGAGCGTGACGTTCTCCGCCAGCGTCCCGGCGAGGATCTCCGTGCGCTGAGTGACGACCCCGACCGCCCTGCGCAGCCGCTGCAGGTCCAGGTCAAGCACATCGATGCCGCCCAGCAGCACCGAGCCGGGCTCCGGCACCTCCGCACGCGAAACCAGCGAGGCCAGCGTCGACTTGCCAGAGCCGGTGCGCCCGACCAGCGCGCAGGTCTGGCCCGAAGGCACCAAAAGGTTGACCCCGCGCAGGGCGAAGGTGCCCTCGGAGTAGGTGAAGTGCAGGTCACGCAGCTCGAGGTCGAGGCGTCCCGCCGGCACCGGCCGGCCACCCTGAGGTTCCTGCTCGACGCTCAGCAGTTGCCGCAGCCGCACCACAGCGCCGACGCCGGCCTGCAGGTCAGGCAGGTGCCGGGCAACCTGGTCAATCTGGCCAACGAACGTGGTTGTCACCAAGAACAACGTCACCAGCCGAGCGACCGACAGGTCACCGTCGACCACCAGCGCCACGCCGATGACCCCAACCGCCGCGAGCAACCCGTGCAGCAGCACGCCGGCACGGCGCGCGACCCGGGCCTCGACGGCAAGCACCTGCGCGAACTTCAGGTGCACCGCAGCCGACAGCTCGGCGCACCGTCGAAGGACGTGCGCCTGACCGAGGCTGGTCCGCACGTCGTCTCGACCGGTGACGCCTTCCTCCATAGCCGCGGCATGGTCGGTCCAGGCCATCTCCTCGATCACCTTGCGCTCGGCGATCTCGCCGAGCAGCGGGCGCACCACCGCGACAGCGCCGGCCCCGAACAACGGGAAAAGCACCCACGCCGGCCACCACGTCAGCCCAGCCACCACCCACATCGGCCCAGCGGCGAAAACGGTGCGCAGCGCCTCCCAAACCTGGCGGCGCACGAGCGTGCCCACCTCGTGAGTGTCGTCGTCGACCCGGTCGAGGACCTCACCGACGGCCTGCTCGTGCAGGGCTGCCAGCGGCTGGTGCAGCGCGGCGTCGAGCAGGTCGGCGCGCAGCCGGCCCTCGGCGCGGTCGACCACACCGGCCCATGCGACCCGACCGACGGCGTCGAGCACCGCGCCGCCCACAACGCAGAGGGCAAGCAGGCCGACGTACCGCACCGTCGGGTCGGCAGCAAGCCGACCAGCTACCACGGTGCCGAGCGCCTGCCCCACCGCCGCGACCATCGAGGCAACCAGCGCCCACCCGGCGACTTTCCCTCTCAGACGGCGCCAATCGACCTCCAGGGTCGAACCGCGCCGGCTGGGTGCTGCTGAGGTCTCCGGCGCCGGTTCTCGCCGGTGCCCGTCAAATCCGGTCTGCGTGGCGGTGTCGGTCATCGCGCGCCACCTTAGGCGCCACTGCCGACCCTCATCACCACGTTTTCGTGGCGCTGAGCCCCGTACCAGAAGCGGGTTTCCCGCGCCCGCGCCGGTCACCGTGGCCGCCGGCAAACACGCAGACGTCGGCGGGAAACTGGACCTTCACCTGAGCTGCGTTCGTGCGAGGCCACATCGGACCGCCTCGGAGGGGCCTACCAGCGCGAAGCGTCCGACCATGGCGCTGGTTGCGCGGAGGCGCGCCCTCCCGCAGAACGAACCCTCACCGGCGCAGGCGAGTCGTTCCGACGTTCCCACCCAACCATCCCGCAGTGGGATCCCTGACCGGGCGCGGTCAGGGATCGTCCAGCAGTTCGGGCGCAGCGAGCATCCGGCGGCCATCCTGGTCCGATGACGACGTCGCGACTGGCGAGGGGGTCCGTGCAGTGACCGGCGCGGACGTGGGGCGGCCAGCCACGAGGGCTTCGACTCCTGGTCGGCTCAGCCCTGGGCGGTGACGATCTCGCGCATCAGCTGGGCGGTCTGCGACGGTGTCTTGCCGACCTTGACCCCGACCGCCTCGAGCGCCTGCTTCTTGCCCTCGGCGGTCCCTGACGAGCCGGAGACGATGGCGCCGGCGTGGCCCATCGTCTTGCCCTCCGGGGCGGTGAACCCGGCGACGTAGGCGACCACCGGCTTGGTCATGTGCTCGGTGATGTAGGCCGCGGCTCGCTCCTCGGCGTCGCCGCCGATCTCCCCGACCATGATGACCGCGGTCGTCTCGGGGTCGTCCTCGAAGGCGGCCAGGCAGTCGATGTGCGTGGTGCCGATGATCGGGTCGCCGCCGATGCCCACGGCGGTGCTGAAACCGAGGTCGCGCAGCTCGTACATCAGCTGGTAGGTCAACGTGCCGGACTTCGAGACCAGGCCGATCGAGCCGGACCCGGTGATGTTCGCCGGGATGATGCCGGCGTTGGACGCCCCCGGGGACTGCAGGCCGGGGCAGTTGGGCCCGATGATGCGGGTGCGCCCGCTGGCCTGTGCGGCGGCGTGGAGCTCGGCGGTGTCGTGCACCGGTACGCCCTCGGTGATCACGACGACCAGCGGCATGCCGGCCTCGATGGCCTCCAGCACCGCGTCCCGCGTGAACCGCGGCGGCACGAACACCACCGACACGTCGGCGCCGGTCCCGCTCATCGCCTCGGCCACCGTGCCGTACACCGGCAAGCGGGTCCCGTCGAAGTCGACGCTCTCCCCGGCCTTGCGGGCGTTGACGCCACCGACGACCTGCGAGCCGGCGGCCAGCATGCGCCGGGTGTGCTTCTGCCCCTCCGAGCCGGTCATGCCCTGCACGATGATCGTGCTGTTCTTGGTCAAGAAGATGGCCATCGGTTGGTCCCTACTTCGCCGCGAGCTCGGCGGCGCAGTCCGCGGCGCCGTCCATGGTGTCGACGAGGGTCACCAGCGGGTGCCCCGCCTGGTCGAGGATGCGGCGCCCCTCCTCGACGTTGTTGCCGTCCAGGCGTACGACCAGCGGCTTGGTGGCGGTGTCGCCGAGGATCTGCAGCGCGGTCACGATCCCGTTGGCGACCGCGTCACAGGCGGTGATGCCGCCGAAGACGTTGACGAAGACGCTCTTCACCTGCTCGTCGCCGAGCACGATGGACAGGCCGTTGGCCATCACCTCGGCCGAGGCTCCGCCGCCGATGTCGAGGAAGTTGGCCGGTTTGACACCGCCGTACGCCTCACCCGCGTACGCCACCACGTCGAGCGTCGACATCACCAGGCCGGCGCCGTTGCCGATGATGCCAACCTCGCCGTCGAGCTTGACGTAGTTGAGCCCCTTGGCCCTGGCCTTGGCCTCCAGCGGGTCGGCGGCCTCCTTGTCCTCGAACGAGACGTGGTCGGCGTGCCGGAAGTCGGCGTTGTCGTCCAGCGTGACCTTGCCGTCCAGAGCTTCCAGCGTGTCGTCACCCAGGCGGGCCAACGGGTTGACCTCGACCAGGCTGGCGTCCTCTGCGATGAACACCGTCCACAGTGCCTGCACCATCTCCACCGCGGCGGGGGCCACCTCGGCCGGGAAGCGCGCTTCGCGGACGATCTCGCGCGCCTTCGCCTCGTCGACGCCAGTCGCGGGGTCGATGCTCACGCGGGCGATCGAGTCGGGGTCGGTGTGCGCGACCTCCTCGATCTCCACGCCGCCCTCGACGCTGGCGATGCACAGGTACGAGCGGTTGGACCGGTCGACGAGGAACGAGAAGTAGTACTCCTCGGCGATGTCGGCGGCGGGAGCGATCAGCACGCGGTGGACGGTGAGCCCCTTGATCGACATGCCGAGGATGTCTTGGGCATGGGCCGCGGCCTCGTCCGGGTCCTTGGCCAGCTTGACGCCGCCGGCCTTGCCGCGGCCGCCGGCCTTGACCTGCGCCTTGACGACGACCCGCCCACCCAGCTGCTCGGCGCCGGCGCGGGCTTCTTGTGGCGTCGTCGCCACGACGCCCAGCGCGACCGGCACTGCGTGCTTGGCGAAGAGCACCTTCGCCTGGTACTCCATCAGGTCCACGGTGAGGCACCCTAGCCACTGCCGCGCGGCGCGATCGAACGAGGGTGGGTGGCAGGATTCCCCCACCGCGCCAACGCCTGGAGGTCTGCTGCGATGCACGAGCACGTCGTCGAGTCCCGCGTCCCCTCAGGCGGCGTAGAGCTCGCCGTACGCGAGGTTCCTGCGGTGTCCGCGGACGCGGCCACGGTCGTGCTCGTGCACGGGTTCCCCGACACCCAGGCGGTGTGGGAGCCGCTGGTCCGCCTGCTGCACGACCGGCACGGCCTGTCCGTGGTGACCTACGACGTACGTGGAGCGGGCGCGTCGACCGCCCCGCCCGACCGGGCCGGCTACCGAACCGAACGGCTCGTGGACGACGTGGTGGCGGTGCTGGACGCGGTGCGGCCAGGCGGGGGGCCGGTCCACCTGGTCGGGCACGACTGGGGGTCGGTGCAAATGTGGGACGCGGTCATCGCGGCGGACTCCGACCCGCGGCTGCGCGGTCGCATCGCGTCGTTCACCTCGATCGCCGGCCCTTCGCTGGACCACACCGCCCAGTTCGCGCGCCGCAGCGACCCGCGCGCACGGCTGTCACAGGCGCTGCACTCGTGGTACGTCGCCGCGTTCCACGTGCCGGTCCTGCCCGAGCTGGCCTTCCGACACCTCGCCGGGCCCCTCGGCGCGCAGATCTCCCGGGGCAAGGGCTCTGGCTCGGGGCACGTGGCGTCGACCTTCGGCGAGGACGCGGCGCACGGTCTCGAGCTGTACCGCGCCAACGTCCGGCGCAGGATGCGGTCACCCGGCATCGGGCGCACCGACGTCCCCGTACTCACGATCGTGCCGACCCGCGACCCGTTCCTGACCCCGGCGCTCTACGACGACCACGCGTCGTACTCGGCCCGCGGTCGTCGGGTCGACGTCGACGCCGGCCACTGGGTCTTCCTCGAGCAGCCGGAGCTGGTCGCGGACCTGGTGGTCGACTGGGTGCGCGAGCACGCCGACTGACATCGCACTCCCGTTGACCGGGGCGCGATCAGGCGGAGCTGGCGTCGCGGACGTTGTCGGCGACCCAGGCGGTGATCTCCTGCGTGGTGGCTCCCGGGGTGAAGATCTGAGCCACGCCGAGCTCGCGCAACTGCGGGATGTCGTCCTCGGGGATGATCCCGCCGCCGAAGACGACGATGTCGCGGGCATCGTTCGCCTCGAGCAGCTCGATCAGCTTCCTGAACAAGGTCATGTGCGCCCCGGAGAGCACCGAGAGCCCGATGGCATCCGCGTCCTCCTGCAGCGCGGTCTCCACGATCTGCTCCGGCGTCTGGTGCAGTCCGGTGTAGACGACTTCGTGTCCGGCGTCGCGCAGCGCCCGGGCGACGACCTTGGCGCCGCGGTCGTGGCCGTCGAGCCCCGGCTTGGCCATCACGATTCGTCTGGGCATCGGCGGTCTCCTGCGTCGACGGGGGACGGCTCGCCGGCCCGGCGCGAGCCGCTCGAGCCTCACCCTAATGGGGGTGCACGGCCGCACCCGAAAACGCCGGCCGCGCCGCCCAGCCCCGCCGGCCGCCACACACCGTCGCCGAGTGGTGCCAGCCGGGGGCCCCACCCCGCCGAGCGGTGCCAGCCGGGGGCCCCACCCCGCCGAGCGGTGCCAGCCGGGGGCCCCACCCCGCCGAGCGGTGCCAGCCGGGGGCCCCACCCCGCCGAGCGGTGCCAGCCGGGGCAAGTCAGCCGCCGGGAGGACCCATCTGGCACCACCCGGTGACGGCCTGGCGCCACCGGGCGACGGGCTGGCGCCACCGGGCGACGGGCTGGCGCCACCGGGCGACGGGCTGGCGCCACCGGGCGACGGGCTGGCGCCACCGGGCGACGGGCTGGCGCCACCGGGCGCCGGCTGGCACCACTGGGCGACGGGCTGGCGCCACCGGGCGACGGGCTGGCGCCACCGGGCGACGGGCTGGCGCCACCGGGCGACGGGCTGGCACCACCGGGCGCCGGCTGGCACCACTGGGTGCGACGCGCGAGCCCCCGCCGCGGATGTCGAGCCTGCTGCGCACCGGACCCCCCGCAGCACGCTCGTGCACACCGGACGGCTCGACATTTCGGTCCTCGTGGCCCTCCGTTACCCTCGAACGGCCCACCCGATCTGTTCAGGAGTCTTGCTGTGCCGTCACGACCTGCGCCGAAGCGCCGCGCCACTGCGGTGGCGCGTGCGACGCAGGACCCCACCGAGCGCACGCCGACCTCCCACCGGTCGCCCCAGACCCAGCCGAGGCGACGGGTGCCCCGCTCCCCGGCGAGCGCCCTGCCCACGTCGGTGGTCCTGGCCGCCGCTGCCCTCGTGGTGGCCGGGACCGGTGCCATCGCGCTCTCGGTCAGCTCGGCAGCCGACGCCTCCGTGAGCCCGTACCCGACGCTGTCGGCCGACCTCTCCACCAGTATCGTCGACCAGACACCCGGCGGGGGCGCGGCCACCCGATCGAAGGGGCTCGGAGGCAGCCAGCCCGTCAGCCGCACCTCCGAGCGCGACCTCGACCAGATCAGCCAGGACAACCTCGCCGAGCAGGCGGCCGTGCAGGCCGAGCAGCGCAGCGCCGCGCTGGCCCAGCTCGCCAAGGAGACCCAGAAGCAGGCCGAGCAGATCGACTCGATGCAGTGGGTGCTGCCGGTCGCCGGTTACACCCTCACCGCGCGATTCGGGGACACCAGCGGCCTGTGGGCCACCTACCACACCGGGGGGTTTTGGACTTCGCCGCACCCTCTGGCACCCGCTGGTGGCCGTGGCCGAAGGCACCATCACCTCGGTCGGTTACGCCGGCGCCTACGGCAACCGGACGATCGTGACCCTCGCGGACGACGCGCAGATCTGGTACTGCCACCAGACGTCGTTCGCCGTCCGGCAGGGGCAGACCGTCCGCCCGGGCCAGCTCATCGGGTACGTCGGCTCCACCGGCAACGTCACCGGCCCGCACCTGCACCTCGAGGTGCGCCCCGGCGGAGGGGACCCCGTCGACCCGTACGGTGCGCTGGTCGCCCACGGCGTGCGACCCTGAGCTGCCCGGGGCCGACCCTGGACCCCGCGCTCAGAGTCTTTGCAGCGGCGCGTAGCGCAGCAGCAGGCGCTTGACCCCTTGGGAGCCGAAGTCGACCGAGGCGACGCTCTGCTCGCCGTGCCCCTGCAGCGACACCACCGTGCCCAGCCCGAACGAGTCGTGCAGCACCCGCTCCCCCGGCGACAGCGACAGCACCTCCCGGGGGCCGCCCCGACCGGCTCGAGCCGGCAGGCTGGCCGCCCGCGTACGCGATGCGGTGCGCCGAAGCGCGTCGGCCACGCCGGATATCCCCGGACCGCTCCCCCACGACGTCGTGTCGGCCTGGGTGCGGCGCCAGTCGACGAGGTCGGCGGGCAGCTCGTCGAGGAACCGTGACGGCGGGTTGTGAGCCGGTGCCCCCCAGGCCGAGCGCACCACCGCCCGCGACACGTACAGCCGCTGCTGGGCCCGGGTGAGCCCGACGTACGCCAGGCGGCGCTCCTCCTCGAGCTCGCGGACCTCACCCAGCGAACGCTGGTGCGGGAAGACCGCGTCCTCCAAGCCGGTCAGGAACACCACGGGGAACTCGAGGCCCTTGGCGGTGTGCAAGGTCATCAGCGTCACGACGCCGTCTCCGTCGTCGGGGATCGAGTCGGCGTCGGCGACCAGCGCCACCCGTTCGAGGAAGGCGGCCAACGAGCCGGGGTCCGGCGCGCCCTCGAGCTCCGGTGCCGCCTCGGCGTCGTCCGCGTCGTCGGCGGGGGCGGCGGGGTCGGGCTCGTCGGGCAGCAGCGAGGCCTCGTCGACGAACTCGCGCGCGACCGCGACGAGCTCGGCGAGGTTCTCCACCCGGGTCTCGTCCTGCGGGTCGCTGGAGCGCTCCAGCTCGGCGAGGTAGCCGCTGCGGGTCAGGGCCGCCTCCAGAACCGAGTCGGCGCTCTCGCCGGCCTCGACCATGCGCTGCAACCCGGTCACCAGGTCGACGAACGCACCGACGGCTCCGCGTGAGCGCGTCGCGATCGCGGGTGCCTCGTCGGCCCGGCGCATCGCCTCCCAGAACGACATGCGCTCGCGGTCGGCCAGGACCGCCAGACCCGCCTGCGCCCGGTCGCCGATGCCGCGCCTCGGTTCGTTGACGATGCGGCGCAGCGACACGGTGTCGTGCGGGTTGACGATCACCCGCAGGTACGCGAGCGCGTCCTTGACCTCCTTGCGTTCGTAGAACCGCACGCCGCCGACCACCTTGTACGGGAGGCCGACCCGGATGAACACCTCCTCGAAGACCCGCGACTGGGCGTTGGTGCGGTAGAACACCGCGACCTGGCCGGGGCGGACGCCGTGCTCGTCCCCGAGCCGGTCGACCTCCTCGGCGACGAACTGCGCCTCGGCGTGCTCGTCGTCGGCGACGTAGCCCACCAGCCGGGGTCCGTCGCCGGCCTGCGACCACAGGTTCTTGACCGGGCGGCCGGCGTTGCGGGCGATGACGGCGTTGGCCGCGGTCAGGATCGTCTGGGTCGAGCGGTAGTTCTGCTCCAGCAGCACGGTGTGTGCGTCGGGGAAGTCGGACTCGAACTCGAGGATGTTGCGGATGCTCGCCCCTCGGAAGGCGTAGATGGACTGGTCGGAGTCGCCCACCACCATCAGCTCGGCCGGCGGGGACACCGGCCCGCCACCCTCACCCGGCAACGGTGCGCACAGCTCGCGGACGAGGGCGTACTGGGCGTGGTTGGTGTCTTGGTACTCGTCGACCAGCACGTGCCGGAACCGGCGCCGGAACGTCTCGCGCACCTCCGGGAAGGCCCGGAACAACAGCACCGTCGCCATCAGCAGGTCATCGAAGTCCATCGCGTTGGCCTCGCGCAGGCGGCGCTGGTACAGCGCGTAGCACTGTGCGTAGGTGCGCTCGAACGCGTTGTCGGCGCGGTCGCCGGCGGCATCGGCGTCGAGCAGGTCGTTCTTGGCGTCCGACACCCATCCCAGGACCGCCCGCGGGTTGTAACGCTTGGGGTCGAGCTCGAGGTCACGACAGACCAGCGTCATCAGGCGACGGGAGTCCACGGCGTCGTAGATCGAGAAGGTGGAGGTCCACCCGAGGCGCTTGGCCTCCGAGCGCAAGATGCGCACGCACGCGGAGTGGAACGTCGAGACCCACATCAGCTTGGCCCGGCCCCCGACCAGCTCGGTGACGCGTGCGCGCATCTGCGCGGCGGCCTTGTTGGTGAAGGTGATCGCCAGGATCGAGCCCGGGTGGGCCCCGCGCTGGCCGATCAGCCACGCGATGCGACGGGTCAGCACCCGGGTCTTGCCCGACCCCGCACCGGCCACCACCAGCAGCGGACTGCCCTCGTGCACGACCGCCTGGCGCTGCGGGTCGTTGAGACCCTCGAGCAGCTGATCGCGCTCGAGCACCCGCCGGCTGGAACCCGCCGCGCCGTCGGGCCGCGGGTCAGCGGCAGGCGCGAGATCGGGGACCGGGAACGGCGTGCTCATGGCGCCCCCAGCCTACGGTCGGACCCCGACAGGACCTGCCTCCGCGGCTCCGGTGTCCGCCGCGTTCGCTCCTACTCGTCCTCGGGGCCCCGAGACGTCGAGGACTCCTGCCGGCCGCTGCGCCACGACCGCTCGAACGGCAGCCGCCAGGCCTGGGGGGCGATCAGCTGGTGGATCGCGTTGGGACCCCACGACCCGGGCTGGTACCTGCGTACGGGCGGTGGGTCCTCCAGCAGCGGCATCGACAGCTCCCACAGTCGCTCGATGCCCTCCGCGGTGTTGAACAAGGTGTGGTCGCCGCGCATCGCGTCGTGGATCAGCCGTTCGTACGCCTCCAGCACGTCGTCCTCGTGCCCGGTCTCGTCGAGGGAGAACTGCAGGCTGAGCTTGTCGAGCTTCATGCCGGTGCCCGGGCGCTTGCCGTAGAAGGACAGCGAGAGCTTGGAGGCCTCGGCGAGGTCGAACGTCAGGTGGTCCGGGCCGTGCACGCCGACGCCTGAGCCGGGGGGGAACATGCTCTTGGGCGGCTCGCGGAACGCGATGGAGATGATCCGGGCGCCCTCGGCCAGGCGCTTGCCGGTGCGGAGGTAGAACGGGACGCCGGCCCAGCGCCAGTTGTCGATCTCGCACTTGAGGGCGACGAAGGTGTCGGTCTCGGACTCGGGCGCGACCCCGGACTCGTGGCGGTAGCCGTTGTACTGGCCACGCACCACCTGGTGCGGGTCGATCGGGAGCATTGATCGGAAGACCTTGTTCTTCTCCTCGCTGATCGCGTCGGGCGCCAGGGCAGTCGGCGGCTCCATCGCCATGAAGGCGAGCACCTGGAACAGGTGGGTGACGACCATGTCCTTGAAGGCACCGGTCGACTCGTAGAAACCGGCGCGGTTCTCCAGGCCGAGTTCCTCCGGCACGTCGATCTGAACGTGCTCGATGTGGTTGCGGTTCCAGATCGGCTCGAACAGCCCGTTGGCGAACCGGAAGGCGAGGATGTTCTGCGCTGCCTCCTTGCCCAAGAAGTGGTCGATACGGAAGATCTGCTCCTCGGCGAACGTCTCGTGCAGAGCGGCGTTGAGGGCTCGTGCGCTCTCCAGGTCGGTGCCGAACGGCTTCTCCATGATGATCCGGGAACCCTCGACCAGCTCTGCGTCTTCGATGGTCTTGACCACCGCCAGGGCGGCCTTGGGCGGCACGCTGAGGTAGTGCAGCCGGCGCGGCGGCTCGCCCTCGACGTGCTTCTCGGCCTTGGCGACGGCGGCCGCGAGGGCCTTGGGCCCCTTCTCCTGCGAGACGTAGGTGAGCCGACCGGCGAACTCGGCCCACTCCTCGTCGCTGGCCGGCCGGCTGCTGAACTTCTTGCTCGCCTCGAGGGCGAGGGTGACGAACTCCTCGTCGCTGAGGTCCTCCAACGAGGTACCGACGATCCGGCAGCTGTCCGGCAGCAGGTCGGCCTGGTCGAGGTGCAGCAGGCCGGGGAGCAGCTTGCGTCGTGCGAGGTCACCGGTGGCGCCGAAGAGCACGACCACGTGCGGATCCGGCGGGGTCAAGGTGGCCCCGCGCGCGACCGTCCTGCTGGCGCTGTCCATGGAAGTGATCCGTCCTGCCGGCGAGTGTGCGACTGACGCTACTCCGCGTCGTGCAAGGCGGCGAGCGTCTCCAGCGCGGTGTCGACGTGGTCGGTGATCAGGCCGTCCACCCCGGTCTGCGCTGCCAGCAGCACCTCCGCTGGCGCGTCGCCCTTGGCGCCCGGCCGCCGACCCGAGCGCAGGTCGAGCGGCAGGTACGCGTTCTCGTCGCGAAGCGTCCACACCGAGACGCTGAGCCCGGCGCGATGCGCTTGCTCGACCCGCTCGGCACCGGTGTCGCCGTCGCTCAGCCGACCGTCGGCGTCGCGCGGCAGCAGCAGGTCCTTGCGCAATCCCACTCCCGCGGCGTAGGTCGAAACCTCACGCAGGCCGGCCGGAGTGAGCATCGCGGCGTGCCCGGGGACGGCGTCGACCAGCTGCATCAGGGGAATGCTGGTCCGCGACGCCAACGCCCGCAGATGCGCGGCGTCGAAGGACTGCACCAGCACGGGGCCGTTCGGGCGGTCGAGGTGGCGCTCGCGCAGCAGAGCGGTCACCAGGGGCTCGACCGGGATGCCGCAGGCGGCGAACGCCGCGGGCCGCTTGGTCTCCACGTGCAGGCCGACCACCTCACCGCGGGACCTGCTCTCGGCCTCGATCAGGTCCAACACCTGCGTCAGGGTGGGCACCGCGAACCAGCTGTCATAGCGGGTGTTGTCGGCCCGCAGCTGCGGGCGGGTCTCACGCGCTCGCAGCCGGCGGACCTCCTCGAGCGTGAGGTCATCGACGAACCAGCTCGTGACACCGCCGCGGGTGTCGCGGCGACCGGCCAGGTCGGGGTGAGCGGCGACGTCGGTCGAGACTGCGAGGTCCGCCTCGTGGCGGCAGACCAGCTCGCCGTCGGCGGTCGGCACGACGTCGATTTCGAGTGCGTCAGCACCGAGCGCCAGCGCGAGCACGTAGGCGGCCATCGTGTGCTCGGGGCGATAACCGCACGCACCCCGGTGCGCGATCACCGACGGACGGTCCTGCCGGGACGTCGGGTGCTCGCGCCGGGGGGCGGGCAGTCGCGTCGCGAGACGGTGGACCGGTGCGACCATGTGCCCAGCACACCACCGCAGCGCCGCCTGGAGCCGCAACACGCCCTGACGGGGCCATGAGCACCCGGTGAATTCGTGGGGCGGGAGTGACAGGTGCCGCGGCAAACCATTCGCTCGGTCCCCAGCGGCGTCCGTACGATCGGGCGGACATGAGACAGCTGCCGCTCGCCGACCCGGGCCGCCCGGACCTGCGGTCGCCCGGACGGTACCTGTGGTGGATCATCACCTCCCAGCGCGCCGCGGTGACCGCCGCGGTCGCCACCGGCGTGGTGTGGATGGTGGCGCAGGCGGTGATGCCCGCGATCATCGGCCGCGCGATCGACGAGGGTGTCCGGCCCGACGACTCCGGGCGGTTGGCGTACTGGACGGCGCTGCTGTTCGCTGCCGGACTCACCCAGGCGGTGGCGGGGGTGGTACGGCACCGCTTCAGCGTCTCCATGTGGCTGAACGCCGCGTACCGCACCGTGCAGCTGGTGAGCGCACACGCCGCCCGGCTCGGGGCCACGCTGCCCAAGCGCGTGGCGACGGGCGAGGTGGTGAGCGTCGGCGCCAACGACATCGCCCAGATCGGCAACAGCGTCGACGTGCTGGGACGCGCGGTCGGCTCCATCGTGGCGTTCCTCGTCGTCGCCGCGTTGTTGCTCACGACGTCGGTCACCCTCGGCCTCGTCGTGCTCGTCGGGGTGCCGCTGCTGATGGTGGTGATCGGGCCGCTGCTCAAGCCGCTGCAGCAGCGCAGCGCCACCGTCCGCGAGATGCAGGGCGAGCTCAACACTCTGGCCAGCGACATCGTGGGTGGGCTGCGCGTGCTACGGGGCATCGGCGGCGAGGACGCGTTCTCCCGCCGCTACGCCGTCGAGTCGCAGCGGGTGCGCTTCGCCGGCGTGCGGGTGGGCTCGCTGCAGTCGACGCTGGACGCGCTGCAGGTGCTGCTGCCCGGCGTGTTCGTGGTCCTCGTGGTGTGGCTCGGTGCCCGGTTCGCCGTCGCAGGGCGGATCAGCCCCGGTGAGCTCGTCGCGTTCTACGGGTACGCCATGTTCCTCATGCTGCCGCTGCGCACCGCGACGGAGTTCGCCAACAAGATGATCCGCGCCCGGGTCGCGGCCGCGCGGGTGCTCGCGGTGCTCATCCTGGAGCCGGAGGTCACCGATCCGGCCGACCCGGCGCCGGAGCCGGCCGACGACACGCTGGTCGACCCGGTCAGCGGCTTCACCGCCACGCCGGGCTGCCTGACCGCCCTGGTGGCCGCCGAGCCGGCCGAGGCGGCCGCACTGGCCGACCGGCTCGGGCACGTGCTGCCGGGCGAGGCCACGCTCGGTGGGGTGCCACTGGCTCGGTTGGCGCGCGACGTGGTGCGCCGGCGGGTGCTCGTCAGCGACACCACGACGACCCTGTTCTCCGGGGTCCTGCGCGATGAGCTCACCGGGGGGCGCGACACCGCCGACGCCGACGTGGCGGCGGCGCTGCACACCGCCTCGGCCGGTGACGTGCTCGAGGCCCTGCCCGGCGGGCTCGGTGCGACCGTGGAGGAACGCGGCCGCTCGTTCTCCGGCGGCCAGCGCCAACGGCTCGTGCTGGCCCGGGCTCTGCTGAGCGACCCGCCGGTACTCGTGCTGGTGGAGCCGACCTCGGCGGTGGACGCCCACACCGAGGCCCGCATCGCCGAGCGCCTGCGCGAGTCCCGGGTGGGGCGTACGACGGTCGTCGTCACCGGCAGCCCGCTGCTGCTCGACCGCGTCGACGAGGTCGTGTTCGTGTCCGGCGGCCGGGTCGCGGCAACCGGCGCGCACCGCGAGCTGCTCGACACCGTGCCCGCGTACCGCGGCACCGTCACCCGTGAGGAGGAGGAGGACCAGTGAGCGCCCGTCAGATCCTGCCCGTCGCCGACACCCCCGACGTGCGCCGCTATGCCCGCGAGCTCTCTCGGCGGCACCCGCGCGAGCTGCGGGTGACCGTCGCGCTGCACGCCGCCGCCGCCCTGGCCGGCCTCGCCGGACCACCCCTGCTCGGGTCGTTGGTGCAAGCGGTCTCGCAGGGCACCACGACGGCCCGCGTCGACCACGTCGCCGCAGCCATCGCGGCCTTCCTCGTGCTGCAGACGGTGCTGACCCGGTTCGCGCGCTACCGCTCCTTTGTGCTCGGCGAGATGGTGCTGGCCGACCTGCGCGAGGACTTCGTCGACCACACGCTCGCGCTGCCGGTCAGCACGGTCGAGCGTGCCGGCACCGGCGACCTGCTGACCCGCACCTCTCGAGACGTCGAGGCGCTGGGGTGGTCCGTGCGCTACGCCGTACCCGAGACCGTCATCGCGCTGGTGACGACGGTCTTCACCGTGCTCGCCACGCTGCTGGTCGGTATCTGGACCACCGTTCCACTGCTGCTCGGCGTGCCGGTGGTGCTGCTGGGCACCAGGTGGTACCTCGCCCGCGCCAAGGCCGGCTACCTGCGCGAGAACGCGTCGTACGCCGCGATCAACGCCACCCTGGCCGAGACCGTGGAGGGTGCCCGCACCGTAGACGCGCTGCGGCTGGCGAAGCGGCGCCGCGCCACGATGGACGCCGACATCGCGGAGTCCTTCGCCGCCGAGTGCTACACGCTGCGGCTGCGCACGCTGTGGTTCCCGACGATGGAGGTCGCCTACCTGATCCCGACCGTGACCACGCTGCTGGTGGGTGGCTGGCTGCACAGCCGCGGCCAGGTGTCGCTGGGTAACGTCACCACCGCGACGCTGTACGTCCAGGCGCTGGTCGACCCGGTCGACCGGTTGATCAGCTGGCTGGACGAGCTGCAGGTGGGCGGCGCGTCGCTGGCCCGCCTGCTCGGGGTGGCGCAGGTGCCCGACGACCGAGTGGCCACCGGTGCACAGCCGGCACACGAGGAGATCGAGGTCGACGACGTGCGCTTCGCGTACGGTGATCGCGACGTCCTGCACGGCGTCGACCTCGCGCTGCGCCCCGGTGAGCGGCTCGCAGTCGTCGGTCCGTCCGGCGCGGGCAAGTCGACACTCGGCCGGTTGCTCGCCGGCATCCACGGCCCGCGGACCGGCGCGGTCACGGTCGGTGGTGTCGGGCTGGTCGAACTGCCCCTTGACGATCTGCGTGGACACGTCGCGCTGGTCACCCAGGAGCACCACGTGTTCGTCGGGACGGTCCGCGACAACCTCGCGCTGGCTGTGGACGGGGAGGCCACCGACGAGCGGCTGCGGGCGGCCCTGTCAGCGGTCGACGCGCGGGACTGGGTGGCCGCCCTGCCGCAGGCGCTCGACACCCGGGTGGGGTCCGGTGGCCACTTCCTCACGCCGGCGCAAGCCCAGCAGTTGGCGCTGGCGCGACTGGTGCTGGCCGACCCGCACACGCTCGTCCTGGACGAGGCGACCTCGCTGATCGACCCGCGTGCTGCCCGCCACCTCGAGCGCTCGCTCGGTGCGGTCCTGGCGGGCCGCACAGTCGTGGCGATCGCGCACCGGCTCTACACCGCCCACGATGCCGACCGGGTGGCGGTGGTCGAGGATGGGCTGATCTCCGAGATCGGCAGCCACGACGAGCTGGTCGCTACCGACGGGTCGTACGCGGCGTTGTGGTCGAGCTGGCACGGCCGTACCGAGCAGCCGGCGAACGCGGGCGGTCAGGAAGCGTCGAGGTAGGCGTTGCGGGCGGCGTACCCGATGTCGGGGAAGTCGGTGAAGAAGCCGTCCACGCCGGCGGTCAGGAAGCGGGTCACCTCGGCGGCGAGGTCGCCGCGCTCCGCGGGGTCACTGCTGCTGCGGTACTCGGTGGGCAGGAACGCGTTCTCCGCCCGGAACGTGAACACGAGCACTCGGAGTCCCTGCTGATGGGCGTCCTGCGTCAGCGAGGTGGGCTGGGTGAGACGCTCGTTCCCGTCGCGGGGGATGACGAGGTCCTTGGGTGCGCCGATCGCGTCCGCGTACCCGGAGACGAAGCGCAGACCACGCGGTCTGATCAGGTCGGCGTACGTGCGAGGGTCTCCGCTGGTTCGCAGGTCGTACGGCGCACCTGCCTGCTCCACCAGCTGTACCAGCCGGACCGGTGTTCGCGAGTCGAGCCGCTTCAGGTTGCCGACCTCGAAGCTCTGGATCATCACCTTGGCGGAGCGGGTGTCGAGCCCGTGCGAGCGCAGCGCGGCCACGACCTTGCCCTCCATCGGCAGGCCGATCGAGCGGAAGTACGACGAGTGCTTGATCTCTGGGATCACCCCGATCGTCCGGCCCTGCAACCGACTCTGCCGCCGCACGAGGTCGAGGACGCGTTCGAAGGTGGGGACCACGTAGCGGCCGTCATAGCGGGCATTGGCCGGACGCAGCAACGGCAGCCGCTCCTGCGCACGCAGGGTCTCCAGCTCGGCGAGCGTGAAGTCCTCGCTGAACCACCCGGTGACCGAGACGCCGTCGACGGTCTTGGTCCGGCGGCGCTGGGCGAACTCCGGGTGGTCCTCGACGTCGGTGGTGTCGGAGAGCTCGTTCTCGTGCCGGTCCACCAGCACGCCGTCCTTGGTCGACACCAGGTCCGGCTCGATGTAGTCGGCGTCCATGTGCACGGCGAGCCGGTAGGCAGCCAGCGTGTGCTCGGGCCGGTACCCCGAGGCGCCACGGTGCGCGATCACCTGCGGTCGCGCGAGCTGGACGACCGGTGGCAGGCGGGCCGTGACCGTCGTACCCGCCGACACGGCAGTGGCGACAGTGCCGGGCGCGGCAGCAGCCGGTGCGGCGAGGGCGACCGGGGCGACGACTGCCACGGCGGCCGTCGTCAGATGCACGCGCCAGGAGGCGACCAAGCGGCCCACGGGGGCAACTGTGCACCATCGGTGCCCCACGGGCACCTCAAACGCTCAATGCCACCGCACCGGTACGCCGCGGGTCGCCGGCGGCGTCGAGCGTGCCGCCCGGCGTGGCCAGCGCGACCCCGACCCCACCGAAGTACATCGAGTGGTGCGGCATGGCCAGGGTCGGCAGGCCGAGGTCGGTAGGCAGCTCGAGGTCTTCCTCGTGGTCGGCCCGGTCGCCGACCGGTGTGCGCAGTCGCACGTGCACGCGGGGGTGGCGCACGGCCTGCTCCAGCGTGAGCCCACCCTCCACGTGCAGGGCGAGCACCTGGGCGATCGACGTCGGAATACGGTCCGACCCAGGGGAGCCGATCGCGAGCACGGCGCCGTCCTCGCGTCGTCCCACGGTGGGGGCCATCGCGCTGAGCAGCCGGGCACCCGGCGGCTCGCCATGGGCCCCACGAGGAGTGAGCTCCTGCTCGCCGAGGCAGTTGTTGAGCCAGATGCCGGTCCCCGGCACGAGCACTCCGGAGCAGTACCCGGAGGACACCGTGACCGCACAGGCTGACCCGTCGTCTGCGACCACCGAGACGTGGGCGGTGCTCGGCGAGGCCACCAGCGACAGGTCGTCGCGGCGGACAGTGTCCATCAGTGCCTCCGCGGCCGCCTGCCGGTCGACGGCCACGTCGAGTACGTCGGCGCGGTGGTGCAGCACCGCACGCTGGACGGCGACGAGGCGACGCAGGTCGTCGGCGGACCAACCGCCGGTCCCGGTGAGGTGGCCGTCGAGCAGCGTCAGTACGGCGGCGACCACCACGCCGCCGACGGCGGGAGCGGGGTTGGTGGACAGCGACCAGCCCCCCAGGCGGGCCTGCAACGCGGGTCGTACGACCGCCTCGTACGCGGCGAGGTCGGCGGCCGTGAGAATGCCGCCGCCCCGCTCGACCTCCCGCACGACGAGACTGGCGAGCTCGCCGGTGTAGAAGGCGTCAGCGCCTTGCTCGGCGAGCAGCTCCAGGGAGTCGGCGAGGTTCGGCACCAGCACGGTCTCTCCCGGGCCGATCAGGCGCCCGGCGGGGGTGTGCAGCGCGGCCCGGCTGTCGGGGTGCCACCCGAAGATGTCGTCGTGCACGAACTCGAGGTAGGTGTGCGACGCCTGCCCGTGCGGGAAGCCACCGCGGGCGACGGCGATCGCGGGCGCGACCACCTCACGCCAGGAGATGCTGCCCGCGGTGGCATGAGCCAGGTCGAGCGCACGTAGGCACCCGGGAGTAGCCACCGACCCGTGACCGACGACCATGGTGACGCCCCCTGCGTACGCGGTGGTCACCTCCCTCAGCCCGCCACCGAGCCGCGCTGGCGGCAGGCCGCGGCCGGGCATCTCCACCGCGCCGTCGACGGTGATCGGCATGGAGCCGTCCGCCGGCTGCACGGTGACGTACGCGGCGCCACCCATCGACACCAGCCCTGGCTCGCTCACGGTCGTGACCATGACCGCGGCCAGCGCGGCGTCCACGGCGTTGCCGCCCTCGGCGGCCACCCGAACGGCCGCGGCGCAGGCGAGGTCGTTGGGAGCCGCGACCGCTACCCGCACGGCCGGACGCCCGGCGCCACGCGAACCGACAGGGGTCGACATGGGGCGGAACGGTACAGGTGGTGCGGCGCACCTAGGGTGAGGCGTCGTTCCCACCCCGATGAAGGAGACCGTGTGCAGATCGATCGGGCCACCGCCCTGGTGACCGGAGGCGCTTCCGGGTTGGGCCTGGCCACCGTGCAGCGCCTGGCCGCGGCAGGGGCACACGTCGTCGTGCTGGACCTGCCGACCTCTGATGGTGCGGCGGTCGCGGACCGGTTGGGTGACCGGGTGGCGTTCAGCCCCGGTGACGTCACCGACGCCGAGTCGGTCACCGCCGCACTCGACCGCGCCAGCGACCTGCCGGCACCGCTGCGGATCAGCGTCGGCTGCGCGGGGATCGGGCCGGCCGCCAAGGTGGTGGGCCGCAAGGGGCCGTTTCCGCTCGAGCTGTTCCGTCAGGTGGTGGAGGTCAACCTCGTGGGCATGTTCAACGTGCTGCGGCTGGCCGCCGAACGCATCGTGGCGACCGAACTCGACGGCGAGGAGCGCGGGGTCCTCGTCAACACCGCTTCGGTCGCCGCGTACGAGGGGCAGATCGGACAGGCGGCGTACTCGGCGTCGAAGGGCGGCATCGTCGCGATGACGCTGCCGATCGCCCGCGAGCTCGCCGAGCGGCAGGTGCGCGTGGTCACGATCGCGCCCGGCCTGTTCGAGACACCGCTGCTGGGCTCGATGCCGGCGGAGACCCGCGACTCCCTCGGTGCCCAGGTGCCGCACCCCAGCCGGCTTGGACACCCCGAGGAGTACGCCGCGCTCGTCGAGCACGTCCTCACCAACCCGATGCTCAACGGCGATACGATCCGCCTCGACGGTGCCATCCGCATGGCGGCGCGCTAGCGCCCATGTCGTCGTCTGAGAAGGTGTCAGCTGTGCAGGTCGAGATCTGGTCCGACGTGGTGTGCCCGTGGTGCCACATCGGCAAGCGACGCTTTGAGGCCGCCCTGGCGGACTTCGAGCACGCCGACGAGGTAGCGGTGACGTGGAGGTCCTTCGAGCTGGACCCGGCCGCCGACTCCGGCACGACACCCGCCGACTACGCCGCCCGGCTGGCCGCCAAGTACGGCACCAGCCGTGCGCAGGCGCAGGAGATGCTCGACTCGATGACCGCCGCGGCCGCGGCCGAACGGCTCGACTTCCACTTCGAGCGGGCCGTGCCGGCCAACACCTTCGACGCCCACCAGGTGATCCACCTCGCCGCGGTCCGCGGGGTGCAGGACGCGGTCAAGGAGCGTCTCCTCACCGCGTACTTCAGCGAGGGCGAGGCGGTCGGGGACCGCGAGGTGCTGATTCGTCTCGCGGCCGAGTCCGGTCTGGACGCCGATGAGGTCCGCGGCGCCCTGGCGGAGCAGACGTACGCCGACGCGGTCCGCGCCGACGAGGCGGAGGCACGGGCACTAGGTATCAGCGGGGTGCCGTTTTTCGTCCTCGACCGCCGGTACGGCGTCAACGGCGCCCAGCCGCCGGAGCAGCTCCTGGAGGCGCTGCGCCAGGCGTGGGCCGAGGCGCATCCGCTGCAGAGCGTGGGCGTCGGCGGAGCGGCGTGCGGCCCCGACGGTTGCGCCGTCTGAGTACCCGAACGGTGGCCGGTTCCCACCCGAAGTGGTCCCCCGGTAACGGCTGAACGGGGGGACCGCGACCCTGGTTGGACGCCCGACGCTTCAGTAACCGGTCGCCGGTCTGGGGTGGGCCAACGCACTATCTGGGCAACCGTGGTGGTGCCGGACGGGGTCATCGTGGTCGCCGGCCGGCCCCGGTTGGCACCACTGAATTCCGCCGTGCCCCCGGTTGGCACCGCTGGTGCTGACTGTCTCCTTTGACGTCGAGTGGTCTACTCCCACTCAAGGTGTCTACCAAGAAGAGTTGCTAGACGACTCTCACTGGTGTCGCGCCCCCTCTACTGTCGCCACTGAGGCACACCGGACCGGCCTCGACGCAGCCCAGTGAGGACATCGCCGATGCCCGAGTACAAGCGGCTCGAGGAGGCCGTCGAGGACTACGTGCGGTACCGCAGGGCTCGTGGCAAGGCTGATGCGACCGTGACTAACGAGGGATACGTCTTGCGGCGATTCGCTGCCTGGTACGGCGACGTGCAGTTGCGGCACATGACTGCCGAGAAGGTCTCGGATTGGTTCTACGGCGAGCAGGGGCTCCGATCCGAACACCGCACCCGCGACGGGCGAGAACGTGGACCCATCGCCGCCAGCACTCACAACTACTACCGGGCGCGCCTCGCATCGTTCTTCCGCTTCGCCACACAGCGCGGCTGGGTCAAGACCGACCTCTTGGACGATGTTGATGCGCTGCGGCTGCCGACTGTCTTGCGACAGCGGCCCGAGATGGCGGTGATCGCCAAGATGGTGGAGACCGCTGGCTGTGATCGAGACCGGGCGTTGCTCCTGACCCTGGCGCACACGGCTCTACGTAAGAGTGAGGCAACTGGCATCCGCGTAGGCGACGTGGACTTGGCCAATGGCTGGCTCCGGGTGCTCATCAGCAAGTCACAGCTGGAAGACAGGCTGCCCATCACAGCCAATCTAGACGCAGAACTCCGTCGATGGATGCGGTCTTACGCTGAGGCGATCGGTAGACCACTGATCTCTTCGGACTATGTCTTCCCAGCGCGCCAGACGGCGGGCTACCGATGGCGCACCGAGACGGATGGCACCCGAAGCCGCTTCCGGGCAGCCGACAACTGGCATCCGGACAAGCCAATGACGCACGCAGAGCGAGTGGTGCAGGCAGCCCTGATCCGAGTCGGACTACCGACGACCGGCGAGGGCGCCCACACGCTGCGGCGCGCAGCCGCCAGGGCGCTCTTCGATGCACTGACACAGGACAAGGGATACGACTCCGCGCTCAGAGTGGTGAGTGCTTGGCTGCATCACTCGAACTCCACCACCACCGAGCGCTATCTAGGCCTCAGTGCCGAGCGACAACGCCGCGACGAATGGCTTCGCGGTAAGGATTTCTTAGCAGGCACGCAGAACCAGGGGTCCGTAATTCCGTTCCCGTCCAAGCGCCGAAGTAGCTGACCCGGGGTGCGTGCGGCTGGCCTTCTGCTGCTGCCGACCACCTCGTGCAGGACACGGACGGCCCACGGCGACCAACCATGTGCTTGATTCCCAGCCATGGTCTAGCCATTGGCTCAGTGTCGGTGACGTCTGGCGAAGGGCCTGTCCCTGCTCGGCTGCCCGCCGCAGCAGGGTGAGCTTCGTGATGACCTCCCGCTCGGTGTGGCCGTAGACCTGTTTACGTCGTCGTCTGCCGTCGACGTAGCCAAGGTCCAGAGAGGCCACCCATCGACCGTCGCTGGCTCGGCGGTAGACCGCTCCCTCACCGTGGCTACGCCTTCGGCCGTTGCTCATTGCTGAGCAGCTGGGCGGCTTCCTCGACGGTGACCAGCAGCTTGTCTGCGCTCACGTCGTGGGCGGTCATGGCGTATACCCCGTTGGGTCCGAGCCGATCAAAGATTCGTCTGATTCACCTGACAGTCCTGACAGGTGCGAGCGGACCGTAAGATCCAGCCAGACGTCGACGACTCGCCCACCGAGGCGGCGTTGACCGTCCTTGAGGGTCGGGCGGTTACGTCGCAGGCAGCGCCCGAAGGCGTTCGCAGAGATGGTGGGCCGGCCGTCGTTGATGGCGTCGGCGTTGTACTGCTCCAGCAGCTGCGCCTTCGGGGTGTAGGCGCCCGGTACGAGCAGGGTCGTTCGGTCGACCCACACCGAGACGGGGTCGGTGGCCGCGCGGAAGCGCTCCTTGGCAGCCAGGAGGCTGAGTGGCTCGCTGATACCGTTGGCGCGTAGCTGCTGGAGCGCCACGAGTGCCCGGTTCAGCAGTCCGGAGAGCTCTTGGGGGGTTCGCAGTCGAGCGTTCAGCACACGGCTGGGGACTTCGTCCACCTCGCCGCGGAAGTTGCGCTCGAAGGGGATCACGATCCACCGATCGAAGAACGCCTCACTGGCATCGGGTGTCCGCGGCGGGGTGTTGGCGGAGAAGAGGAGCTTGCAGTACGGCTGCAGGTCGTAGGAGTCGTGGTACTTGCGTTCGGCGGTGATGCGGTCGCCACCGGTGATGCCCTTGAAGACGCTGGACCCCTTCAAGTCGGTCGCCGGTAGGTCAGCGCAGATGTTGGCCAGCATCCCGTCCAGCCTGGAGGCGGAGAACCGTTCGGCTTCCAGCCGCTGCAGCGGCACCGTGGAGTAGTTCTCCACGCCCAGGAAGGCCTGCATCAGCCCCAACCAGATCGACTTACCGTTCCCGCCGGGGCCTACCAGGAGCACTGCCTTCTGCACCGACATGTCCGGGATCATCACCAGGGCGATCATCTGGTAGGCCACGTCGACGGCGTCTTCGGGGAAGGTGTCGAGGACGAACTGGTCGATGTTCGGGCACTCAGCCTGAGGGTCGTAGGTGATGGGCAGCTGGACCTTGCTGCGATGCTCGGCGTCGTGTGGCAACAGTTCGCCGGTCGCAACGTTGAGCAGTCCGTTCTGCACGTTGATGACGTTGACCGGCGGGCTGTCCCAGAGCTTCGGTGCCGCTGCCGCGAGGTAGCTGCCCAACTCTCGGGGAGTGTTCGCCCGCCACTTCTTGGTGGCTTCGCCCGCTTCCAACATCTCCCGGACCTCACCCGGTAGCCACCTGGCCGCGTCGACGTACCTGCCGCCGGTGAACCGATAGACCACACCGCCATCGTCATGGGCGAAGAAGTGCTCATCTTCCACCGCGTCAGCCAGCACCGGGATCAGTCCCCGATCCTCGATCTCGGCCAGCATGCCTCCAGAGCCCGCGTCGTCGGTGTGGTCATCGCCGCCACTCAACCGCGCCTTCATCAGCGTCCGGTTGAAGTAGTCGACCCGCAGCTTGGGTGGGTGGTGGTTGCGACGCCGGCAGGCGATCATCAGGTCCACGACGGCTTGGTCGCTCCACTGGTGGTCTTCTGCGGCCATCGCCATACTGGCGAGGCTCAGGTCGTAGGGGCTCGGTGACTGGTCGGCGAAGTCTTCCCGGTTGTGGTCCCAGCTGGCCTGCGCCTGCGGGTTTCTGAGCAACGCTGCGAGCTTGTCGGCTGGTGGCTCAGCGTCGGCGTCCAGGGTGAACGCCGGCTGTGCTTGCGGCTCGGGAGGCAGCGCGATCAGAGCGGTGCTCGGAGCATCGCTCCAGCCGTCGATGAACTCCGTGAGTTCTTCGGGGTCATACCGCGGGCCGGCCGCGGTCAACAGCTCGGCGGCGACCGGGGGCACGTCCTGCTTGGCGTTGATGGTCCCCGGCAGCCGCATCAGCCGGGCGAGGTCGCCGACCGCATCCAGACCCCACCCGTGCGTGCTGTACGCGAGGTGGCGCAGCCCATTAACCCACCGCTTCGACAGTAATGATCGGAAGCAGCCCGCGGCGGTCGTGACTCTCACTTCGACCGACGTCCTGCTGGACTGTCTTGGAACTGTAATGTCCGGCCGCTGCGGGTCCCGTTGAACGGCGCCAGCCGGGCG